>Ga0209208_10002733_pt1 | contig 25318 bp, 21 predicted proteins | sample S1TSphfallax_3_FD_187694 | JGI IMG/M metagenome (GOLD analysis project Ga0209208, IMG submission 187694) | Host-associated microbial communities from peat moss isolated from Minnesota, USA - S1T2_Fd - Sphagnum fallax MG (SPAdes) (version 2) | ecosystem: Host-associated > Plants > Peat moss >...
ATTGGACATGTGCCGAATGTCGGGTGCACCCCACGAACAAGGGATCTATCAGGATTTGGGACATGCCCTTAACTCTTGTCTCTTAGGTGGGTCCCTTATTCTCATGAACCCCTCATCCTAGAGCTTTACCGCTACACACTTACTGATGTGCCAGAGATTTCTGAGTGTATTTGGAGGGAGCTTAAATTCCGTGGGTTCCCTCATAACATGGGAGGTCACCTTACATTTTTATGTGGGAGAGCTTTCACATTTTGTAAGAGCTTCTGATTTTTTTCATTGTGCATGTCATGGCCTCAGACAGAGGTGTTACTAGAATTTGGTGCCCACCACCTGGATTGCAAACTCAAGCTTGTGCCTAATTTTAGTAACACCACATCCAAGGGCCTTATCTACCACGTAAATAACTTTTTAAAACTTAGTCTTTATATTTGAAAGCACCTCCAATTACAAAAAAATTCCTATTTTCCATTTTTAGGGATCTTACAAAAATGTAAGGTACCTTACAATTTTTTGTAAGATTCCTAAATTTGAAATCATTCTTTACATTTCAGAAGGAACTCATTTTTGGCTCTTCCTAGATTCTCAAGCCCACCATGGAGACCATAATTCTCAGCCACACCCTCAAGTCCCCGGAAGAGCCACAATGGGGTTCATTACTCTATACTTGTCTCCTACAGAAAATTTTGAAATGTAACAAACATGCGCCGTTCCAATACACTAGGAAATTTCCAGGAATGCTTTAGGCTTTTAATACAAGCCCTGTGGTGCTTATTGACTCACCAGACTCTAGTAGTGTGGTGTGCCTAGGAAAATAGATCATGTGCACCACAGCTTTAAAACGCTTGTCACATGTTTTAGATAAGTGTTTGCCGGGCTGACCCAGTTGCGGAACTCAAGAAAATACACCAATAGCCTAATATTCCAAAACTTAAAAAAAAAACATTTTATGGATGGGTAACAATTTCTACGGGAACAGAAGCTCATGGTTTGGTCCATCTACATTTGTGTAATGCACGGATGCTCATGGTATGGTCTGTCTACATTTGTGTAATGCACAGATGCTCATGGTATGGTCCATCTACATTTGTGCAATGCACGGATGCTCATGGTATGGTCCGTCTACATTTGTATAATGCACGTACACCACAAACATGCAGCTGGCAAGATGTGGAATTCTTTTGTTAATGTGAAATTGTTACAAAATTGTGGCACACCTTATTCCATTCGATCTGGTACTATTTTGTTGTAAACTGAATTCTATATTCTATTCTGTAACCCCTTTTGGGTACCTGTTTCTTTGTTGTTGAATAGAGAAAACAGGGAAAACCAGGAGCTTGAACTTGTAGAAAAAACCCCGGATTCAAGGGAAGCTTGGAAATATGTTTCAAACTTTACACCAAACTTTTGTTTGGTTTGCTTTTGAAAATTTGCAGGCTGGCGAAAAATGCAAAAAAATGGCATATTTTTTAGTGGTTTCTAATCACTAACCAATCTTTTGCTAATTTTGTTTTATAAGTTTGAAGAAGATGCCAAATTCCAGTAAATCAGGACCCAGTTTCCTATTGAAAGATTTTTTTTTGAAATAATAAATATGATTTAGTGTAAAAAAAATTGGTGTAGGCATCTTTAGATGTAATTCAATCATTTTTCTGGCTACTGTTGCACCCAAACCAAGTGTAAGAACACTCAATATGTGATGATTGGAAAATAAAAAATCATCACAAATAGTATAGTGTGATTGATATGGATTAGTTGGGGGTGCCTCACTAGTCCAGCCTTTTTTTTTTTGCAACGAGTTATTTTGATTGGGCCATCACAAAAACAATTTGAAACTATGGAGGCTCCCCCCCACCCCCCCTCCCAAATAGAAGATTCTATTGAAAGATGGAGTGCCTCCCCCTTTGGGCCACCTATATAGGTGAAAAAAGGAGAGGACTTTGGGCAAAACATAGGGGATTAAGGCCAGGTGCTATTGGGAACACCCTTGGGGAACACATTGGGAACCCGTTGAGAACTTGAAGGGAACATGTTGGGAACAAAGGAAAAATGAAAAACTCCTCTCCCTCTCCGCGCCCCGGCCTCAAACTTAAGAGAAAAAAAATCAAGGCACCTTGAGTGCATGCTTCAGCCTACCCATTGGCTGCACGTATTTTTGGTTTCCAAAACTGTTGGTCACCATTTTTGGCCTGGGCTAATAGCTGGGTCAGTGATTTGGGGACACAGTATAGTAGCAAAATGTGATGTGTCCAAAAATGGAAAATAAATTATCACTGTTGGTATTGTGAAGCATCGCAAAGTCTAAGTTTGGCTAAGTCGTTGATTGTCAATGTGTCTACATAATTACATCAAAAATTTGGAATAAAACACACCCGTATACAATAGATACTAATGTTTTTGTTTGTCCTGAATTTTCACCAATCAGAAAATTTTGTTTTCGTAGTGGCTATTGTTTTCTGGGGTCTCTCAGTTGCCAAATTTTGAAATTAAAAATAAAATTATCAGATTCTATATTAAGTTCTAGTTGCTAGCCAACAATATAGAAATATGCTTAAATAATTGTTTTACAGCCAAATTCGATTAAATCATCTTATGGATGATTGCCAATTCAGCTACATCAAAATTTGAGAAATAAGAACACAGAGGGGAGCATGCGTCCATCCCCAGACAGATGTCCACTTAACTAACTGGCGACACTTTTGTACAGGACCATTAAAACAACAGTAGCCAGTAGACAGAACTGGTAATGAGACTCTCCCTACAAATAGGAAAAAAGCGAATATTGGACAACTTTTTTTTTGAAAAAAAGGAATCATCGCCAAAAAAAAGTGAATCATTGTGACCTTTTGGCGATTTTTTCTTTTTAAAAAACCAAATTAGTACCTAGCAGTGACTCCTTTTTTCCAGTTTTCTGATGCTTGTGTCATTGGCTAGTATCCCAAGAATGGAGATTAAATTGTGACAGATTTTTAGAACTTGTCTAAAAATAGTAAAAAAGCAGTGAAAGAAAAACTCTTTCAAATTAAAATCAGAGTCCAAATATGAACAAATATTCAAAAACATTTCCCAGAAATTTGGCGATTTTTTTTCAGAATAAATGGGAATATTATGACAGAACATTCCATGATAAAATTCTTTTTCTCATTTTGGCGAAATTTGACACCACAAAAAAAAAGGCCAGCACATAATAGGAACCAGCCTTTTTTTTCACTGACGAAATTTAGCCAAAAAAATTGAAAATGAAATAATTTTGGACGTTTTCAATTGCCATAAGTGAAGGGGGGAATTTTTTTTAATTGCTAGATTTTTATACTTGGTTTTCAGTGTGTAGCCAAAGATATAGACGGACAATTAAAGATTTGTACTTCATATCTGGTTTATAGCCAGATTTGGCTAAATCTTCCTCCAGATGATGGCCATGTTTTTCTACCTCTTCCCATAGGTGATCACCACTTCAGCTACATCGCAAAATTGAAAAAAAAAAACACCCTGCTGGTACCTAGTAGGCACCAGCCTGTTTTCTACTGGCCAAATTTCGCCTAAAAGACAGATGAAAATTTTTAAAACTTGAAAAAAAACTGATTTTGGAGGTCCTCAGTCACCAGAAGTGAGGGGGAAAATAATAATAATAATAATAAGAATAATAATAATCGCCTGATTGGTTCATATGGTTCTCATTGTGTAGCCAAACATATAGAAGGATGATAAAAGATTTGTATTTTATTTATAGTTAATAGCCAGATTTAGCTAAATCTTTCTAGGGATGATCGCCAGTTTTTCTACATCTTCCAATGAACGATTGCCTTTAAATTCCTAAAAAAACACACTGGTAGGCAATATGTAGGCAGGTGGCAGGAGCAAAGGCTGATGAACTCACTCATTCACGCATCAAAAAAACATGAGGAAAACAAAAAGGCCCTTCACTAAAAAAACGTGGGAAATAAAATGGGCCCTACAGCTACGACCACAGTAGGTACTAGGTATCTAGCCCCACCCCCTTTTTGTTTCGTCTGTCGTCTCTTACGCACGCAATTTTCCTCCTCCTCCTCCGTCTCCTCGTCGCTTCCCTTCCTTCGCTGCTTCTCTTTGCCGAATTTTGCTTCTCCGCTTGTGTGCTTTGTGCAGGGGGCGGGTGAGCAAACAAACGTGAGTGTGTAGGTATTCTTCTCACACTACTAGAGGTACTTACTCCTACTACTTCTGTCCAGACTTGGCCGTTTCAAAATCGACATCGCCTCCGAAAACTGTTGGTGGCAAAAGAAAAAAAAAAGGCTTGTGCAAGAGGTTTTGAAACCACGTTTTGGAAACGAGTAAGTGACCTTCCCTCTTGTTCTTGTTCTTGTTCTTGTACCGGATCTACTGCAGTTGTTGCATCACTAGAGTCGTCATGACGTGTTGTTTTTTTTATTTCTGTTGCGGTTGATGTGACATTACAAACATTTGCGACACTGAAAGTTCTGTGAATTTCTCTATCTGTCTATCTCTCTCTCTCTCTCTGTGGTCTCTTCCTGTTTCTGGTTTTGTCTTGTGAGGTTTTTTTCTTCTTCTGAACGTCTGTCTCCATTGAAACAAATCTCCGACCATTAGTGTTTGACAATCTGTTGATGCGGGCGCGTGAAATTGGGCTTCGTCAAGCTCTTGTTTGTTTGACGGAAGTCTTGTCGTGTTTGACGGACTTTTCCACAAGTTCTTTTTTTCTGTCGCCTTGATAATAATTCTTCGCATTTCAGGAAATTCGGCCTCAGACTGCATGATTTCACAGGTCTGGGAAAAACTAAGGATAGATCTAGTCATGATTCATAAGAATCCGGCAAAAAAAAGGAAGAATTCTCGAAGGTTTTCAATGCATGGTTTCGGTGCTTCAACTGTTATGGATCAGTATTATTGCGGAGGATAAAAATGCATTGTTTGTCCACATTCTCTAGGCAATATTATTATGTAATTTTTTTCTGCTCACTGCTGCGTGCTCAGAACAAGATCTCTCAGTGGCCAACGCTTACCATTTGGACAACGTAGTAGTCTACCTCTCCATCAAGAGTTTTTGTTTCTGAGAGAAGGGATTTTGTCGAAACTCTCGTGCTGCGCAGAAGGCTTGTCCGAGTTTCTATTTCTGTTCATATTGCAGTGAGATAATCTCACGTTCATCATGTTCATTACTCTGCAGGAGAAGTAAAAGTCTCCAACGTTCCGGCATCAAGAAGTGAAAGCTTGCAAGCACCGATTTGTTTGCATCTCCGGCCGCAGCCCGACATCATCACATCTGGAGAAGACTGTCACAAACTTGACTGCATAGTTAAATTGTAGTTTGCAGTCAGGACTAGGGTCAAGAAAGATATGGCCGGACATGTGCAGAGGAGCAGCGGCGCATACGACCCCCATTTGCAACACCAATTACAGGCACTGCTTCACAGATTAGGCTGGTCTTATGCTGCTCTATGGAGTTTGAACCCTCGCTCAAGGTCAGCAGCCTACTGTTCTCCCCCCCTCTCAAACATCGTCGGTTCCAGAAAGCCAAACCAAGAATTCGCTTCTTTTCTTCCACATTAGGATTGACTGTTTCCCAGGCAGCTAGCTGGTGAATCAAAGATGCACGTGAATATGTCTGTCATGCGCTGCAGGACGTTTGTATGGAAGGGAGGGTATTATCGAGTTGTGAATCCGAATGGGAACGCGGGACAAGAGACATGGAATGCTCAGCGTTTCTACTCCACCTATAAGTCCTGCTCTTTTGCTCCTGGGCAGGGGTAAGCTCACCGTTGCTCAGACTCATTCCGCTGGCGTTGAACAAAACGCGCAAGCTTTTCTCTTTTCAAACTGTAGGTAGGTAGGTAGGTAGGTGGAACCTCCTCGGATATTTACCAAGTAAACAGGATGATAAGGGAGAGAGACATGGTGAGAAGCTGCTAGTGGAGCTGCTGCAGATATATATGTTGATGATGTTAAGAGACTCGTCCTGAGGAGGTGTCACCCCTTTGGACTGTGCAGATGTGTAGGGTTGGCACATACAGAGGGAAGATACTTGTGGCAGAGTGGCAAACCTTCCTTCCAGTACACTGCCTTGATGCAGTCTCAGTTCTTGATGGCAGCCAGCATTCAGGTAAGTCTCCCTTGCACACCAACTTACATCATCCCCTGCTCTAATGATATCCCCAACTGCTTGTAGTATAGATGTGGGTATCTGCATTTCTTGGGGAATTTCTTCAAAGTCTCTGTATAAACTTGTTTCATGGGTGTGGAAAAAGAGGCCTATAACAGCTAGCCATTACAGCCTTGTTTCACACGAGCTGCATCAAATCTGTTTTGGAAAGCTCTGGTCTTGAGCTGGCAGGATTATGTGCAGAAAAAACCATAGCTTCCCAATAATAGTCCTTGTCTAGCCATCTTCCTGTTCTCTGTCTCCCAGAGAAGTCTGCATTTGCAACATCTGCAACTAAATTTGTTCCATCCTTGCAAGATTCACTCCCAGGCTGGTTTCTTATTTTGATCCCTCCAATTTGAACTCTTGAAGTAGAACATTGATTTTGTTGGTGTGGAAGAAGTATTCTTTGGACACTCTAGTTTTGAGTTGATTTTTTCTCCAAAGGGAGGGAGGTGCTAATATGATAGTGTGCAAGCAATTGATCTTATCTGATCAGAAAATTCCAGATCACCTCCATACTTCCTCTGAGCAGCCATGTTGAGTATCCCATTCTAATGAACATAATTTTGAAGATGCCATTCTTGGGAGTTCTGACAATACTCCCCCCTATGCAAGCATATTATTAGGATGATCTAAGTCAGGTTGCAAGACAAAATGCCCATGATGGAAGAAGAGAATTGTGAATATAGAGTTTTCAGATGACATTGTGAGCAGATTAAGACTAAGGGGACATTGATTGTGGGGGTTGGATCAGACTGTGCTATGCATTCCATGTTTGGACAGCGTGCTGGAGCTTGGAACCACCAGCCTTGTAAGTCATGTACTTCACAATGCACCTGCATCATTTAACCAATCACTCTGACTTGCAACTGTTGAACTTGAGCGTCAAGATCACTCATGCCAATAAGTTCACAAATTTATTTCCATATTTGCAGAATTCCCAGTTAAGTAGAGACTACATGTGCATCATAACAAGAGGACAGGAATTGCCAACTGTAAAATATATGTGCGGGTCTCATGAAGCGTGATTCTATACTGGTGGAGTGCAGGAAACAGAGAATTTGCCACTTGTGGAACAGATACAGTATTTCTTGTCTAACAAGATCATGGCTCCTCCTCCGGAATTTCCGAGCAACGCAAGCATGCAAGAAACAACTTCTGCAGCAACACAAAGTGGAACACCTACCACCCACTTTTCCTCCACAGCTTCACTCACTCAGCCTTCATCCTACCAGCCTGCTGTTGGCAACTCGATACAATTTCCAAGTCGCACAGGACTAATTACCTCAGAGGATCTCAATCAACCTGAGCTCAACTCTCCACTTGCAGTGCCTGAGCAGACATGGAGGTAATTGGTCCTTCACTTCTGGCATGTTCAACTACTCACATGAATCACAATGCACTTAGCTCCATCAGGAACTATACCTGTTGGCACTTGGACAGTGGATTCTAGCTGTTGAAGTTGTAATGTTGTTTGAAAATATATTATCAACCGGTTCATCTGTTAGGTGCAGGTCAGCAAGCATGTCAAATTTGAGGAATGGCATGTTCATACAACAAACTGAGCAAGCATGCCAAGAAAAGGATATTTCAAAAAGGATGGCTGTTGCAGATTCTGATGTGCTGGCTACAGAGTGGAGACTAGCAAGATCTGACCTCCACACCCAGAGCTTGCTGATGAACTCTCGGTACAGGTCTATGTCTGACACTCCTTCCACAAGTATTAGTGGGAATGAGGATGTGTCTCAAGTTTCTACCTCACCTGATCATCCCGTGTCTCAAGTGGCAACCAGTCAGCATGGTGATCATGCTTCACCTTCCAACTCAAGCTCATCTGCAAGAAGGTTCGTGGTACAAAATTCACTTCTGAAGCTGTGCTCTTCCAAGCTTTTGACATATAACACTTGTGGTTTCAAAGGCTGAGGAGTAAATTTTGCTTGAGAACTGAAATTGTCAAAGGAAATGTGGTCATCATATTCAGGTCATCACCAAGCCAGGAACCTCAAAAACCAGATCTGAGCTTGAACAATGGTACAAGCTTGCAGCATCTCCGCAGCCCAGGAGGAGGTCCTGACTGCAATATTGAACAAGCTTTGAGCTTAATGCTTTCAGGAGGGCAAAACCCTTACACTGATGAGCATTGGAGGCCACTTGACTTCACCAGCAATACTCCTGAAACCTTGCGGAGAGTTGCTGTTCAAGAGGGCAGTGATCAGGATGTTGCTCTTCAAACTTGCAAATTCAGTAACATTAGAACTAGAGAAGAGCAGATGAATAGAAGTCCACAGGGACAATTCAAAAGATGGAAGAACAATCGAATTGTTGCCACAATGCCAAACATTCATGATGATCGTTCCCCAAATCAGTTTGTTCTCAGACGTTGCTTTCAGATGTTGAAGAATCTTCCAGAGGTGCCTGGGGTTGTTACCCAATTGAAGGATGCTGGAAGTATTCAAGATTGCGAGAGTATTCAAACAAGCTTGCCTGATCAGAGATTGGAGCCTGAAAGCAATCTGAGAATTAATCATCATGGACTGGCAGAGCAACAACAGGTGCAAACTGAATCACTGCATGCGGTGACAGGTGGTGTAGCTCCAAGATCTGTAAGGAATATATCTGCAGCAAGAGGTGTGCCAGCAGGCCATGATGAAGCAGCTGTGAACCATATGCTGGCTGAGCGTCGCCGCAGAGTCAAACAAAAGGAAAATTTCACTGTGTTGCGGAAGCTTGTGCCCATAATCTCCAAGGTCAAGACCTTCTGCAACAGCTTTAAATTAGTTGTTGACTTGCTGACAGACTAGCTTCCATCAAGATCTTCTTTCACATTTTTGAACACCTAAGCTGAACATTGGATGTTGCTAAATTTGCAGGCAGACAAGGCCTCAATTTTGGGAGATGCAATCTTGTACTTAAAGGACCTGCAGTCTAAGATTCAAGAGCTGGAGCATAGCAACCAGGAATCGAAGCAGCGCTATCAGGAACTTGAGATTAGGTACAAAGAAATTGAGCAGCAAAATAAGGAGCTTAAAGGTAACAGATTTATGAGTTCAGCCATTTCACAACCTTGCCCCTGAAAGTCTGCCATCCTTGCAGCACACATCTAAATTCAATCAAGGTCACAAAATACAGAGTGCAATGCTTTTTTTCCAACAGTGCAAAATATGAGGAATATGTATGCAAATGGAACTGAACAGCTCACACAAAAACATTGGGATTACAAATTGAAATTTTTCCATTAATAAGACAAATACATTCCCTTGAATTTATTATTTATATGACACTATATATTTATGGAGATTGTAATCCCCGCCTTCAACCCTTCAGTCACTAAAGAAATTAATCCTGTCACACCATTTTAGGGTTTAGGGTAAGTTTACTGTTTGACAATTGGAGTATCAGTGTGCATATTCACATGGGTGGCCTTGAGTATGTACAAAATATGCATTCTGAAGACCACTTTCAACTGAAGAGGTATATTCAACACCATTCTGCCATGGTGACGATTAGGAGAGTACTTGAAAAATGCTCCGAAGGAAACATAATTCTATTTTGAGACAATATCTAGTTTCTTTCCCTCCTAAACAAAGCTTAAATGCCATGAACAAATTTATCAATTCATGTAACATAAGAATAATGCCATATTCTGATAAACTGTTAAGAAATTGGTGTTCCTACAATTAGATAATTCACTTAAGCAGGATTCAAGGTTGGGCATGAAAATTACCAAAACTGTTCTTGAATTATTAAATGAGTTTGATTAAGAGCTGGAACCAAGGAAGCTGGGAGAGCTGGGAAACTTTATGAAATAAGGGAAGAGCTAGAATGGGGAAGATTAGGGACCAGGGAGATTCCAAAAATGAGTTTGGAGTGTAACAACCAACAAGCTTGAGAGCAGGATCATTGAATCCAAAATTTGCAATGAAAGCATTCATCTACTTCTTTGGTATCCAAGTAGTGCTTCCAGAATTGAGCAACACCCGCCAGCTAACCATAATGGATGGATGGTGGGTGGACTTGAAAAACTTTTCCACTGGGTTCCAATTCCCTAGCTTACAACAATGGTTACCTCCATTGCTACCTTAGTACATGAATGGATTTGGCACTACTTAAATTATTCTTCAAATTGTTGATTTTTTGAGAAATTTATTGCCTGAAATTTAGAAATTTTGGACTCACAATGTTGAAAGTTTTGGAAACCTAAAAGTGGAATTGTTGCAATGCCTTTCCACATGTCAATCACAAGCTTTAAACATAAGTAGGCAGCATGGCTAATGATGTTGCTCTAGAAAAATAGCTCAAATGCTTTTAAGGAAAAAAAAGTGCCTCTATGGTGCTAGTTTGTGAGACACCAAGAAAGGGTTGTGTTTTTGTTGGAAATGGTGAGTAGAAAGAATAACAAAGAAAACAAAATCATTGAGCCTACTTTCGCATGGTGAAAATAATTCCAATGACAATAATTCATCGAACCTAACTTTATCTACTTATGTCAAAATATAATTTAATTTAAACTTGGGCTCCACGCTGATTCCCTCTACTAGTGACAATGAATTGTTTTAAAAAAAGGATGGGAAGGGAAAGATTTGTATAAACTTGCTAACTCTTGGATGCCAAATCTGCATCCAGTCCATGCATTTACAACCTGCTAAATTTGACCAACAAATCATGACCTCATGGCCTACAAGCCACCTATGTGTTAAAAAAAGGCTATGATTAACTGAAATACATATACTTATGTTTGTAAGTAAGTATGCAAGTACTACATATTTTAGTCCTCCTTGACCATATCCATGTTCAACATTCTAAAACATGACCATAACAACTCAAGCGAAGTCTAATTGAAAAGAAACAATTTAGACAATATAGAACTAAGTTTTCTTTGAGCTACCTACATCTACACACATATTTGAAGACATCCTAACTTTTGGACACACATTTACACTAATGATTCATATATCTGAAACGAAACAAATACCCTAACAATACCTTAACAACAACAAACAAGGGGGGCCCATTTCTAGGGGGTGTCCTCAACACATCCTGATGAATTTGCACACAACCCAAGTATATCCACCTTATTTAAAACTAGAAACATGGCTAATGAAAAACAGAGGTGATTATTCAAAATTTTACAATCCCCAAAAATTTTGAAAAAGAAACACCAATGTGGAAAAAAATTTAAAAGATAAACATGGGCAATGCTATCAGATGCCACATGCTCCTCTTCAAAATCATCAAAAATGTCTTCAATTGGACCCCTAAATGTTTTCTTCACAATCTATCTAGTTTTTACATAGTTGTGTTTAAGAACCTGGATCAAGACTTCATGCATAGTAGTTATTGAGCTTTGAGCTTTATAGTAAAAAAGAACTAAAATATGATATCTAACATAAGGGTTGCTTGGCATTCCATTTTGATGAAAGGAGAACTATATCATTGTAAATTGCAACATCTATGACCACCACTACATCAACCTCTAGTAACAATCTACTATAGCTACCTATTGCAGCTACTGCTTGGCATTATAACATTGAACCCCAAGCTTCCTAAAATCCCACCATCCATTGACATGGAATTTTGAAAGATGTTTGTAGAACTCCACAAAGTATGTTCACAACCATGAAATACATTAAAACAACCAACATTTCATCTGGACATGAATTGTTGTGCAAGTCAAAACTATTGTTCTTTCTTTCTACCCTTTGTTGCAACCAAAGGAAAATTTGTACAACAGACATTCACATAATGAAACTAAAATTGTAACCAAATAGATTTAATTGGGCATGAAAACTTGGATCTATTCCAAAGTATCTGACTTCCATAATGGCTACAAGTTCCTTCTCATTATTTTTTGAGATGTTCTTATGACATGCCTAGAGGCAATTTGCACACAACCCACCAAGTTATATGTCATGCAACAAGTTCTAGCATGTCCAAAATAGGGTTGCAGAAACCCACCTCAACCATGAAAAACTCCTTCAAGAAAATGTAATCAACTTTAATGCACACCAAAAATATGGATAGCATTTCAAACAACACATTGACTTTAGTTTTGTCATGTCGCAAATAATTAAGAAAACACTTTTGTGGCCAATGCCAATGTGCTTTGCATAACTGCAAAAAAATCCAATGAAACACATTCATTACATACATCCTTAACACTTGTGTAATAGCAACAAGGTCACGATGACCCCATTTTTTTTTTTGCAAATAGTCATATGATGGGTGTTGCCATAAATCCTCACAACAAGCAAACAACATCAAGGTCATGATGACCCTAGTCTATTTTTTACAATCGGTCATGTGATGGGTGTTGCCTTCAACCCTCACAGCAAACAAACAATATCAAGGTCATGATGACCTACTCTATTTTTTGTAAGTAGTCATGTGATGGGTGTTGCTAAAAGAATTCAACCCAGCTGAGATGAATAATTATGTGAACCAACAATCTATAAAATGGAAACCTAAAGGATTATGAACCATTCTTGCAACCTGAATTTGGTACCCAAATGTATTTACTGTCGCTTTTAAAAGGCTTCCAAGAGGCACTAGTTTGCTATACCAAATCCTTGAGGACAAGACTTAGAGGTGAGGAACAACTATTGCATCGTAGTTGTTCTTGTCTTTTATGAACTATTATCCCATGCCTAACTTCAGTAGAATCAAAGGTTCTTGAGAAAGAAAAGAAATAACCCAACATTGTGATCAAGAGGAGGAGGGGGAGGAAAAAAGAAATCATATGCCGATCAATCTTTAGGAATTTGTGAACATGTTTGAAATTGGCGATCAGAATCATCGCCACAATGTGAAGATTAGGCTTTTATTTGTTTACTCCCATCCTTAGAAACATGTTACGACAAACCTTTTCCTTCAAACACAACCAACTACCATAAAAAAGAAAAAAAGGGTTACATGGCACCCCTAAAAGCCCCAACTCCAAGGTTTAAGCTCTCAACAACCCTGCAATCTACATCACAATCTGTTCATTACTTAACAACAAAACCCCCGCCACTCTTTCTCTTTCAATTCTCTCTCATCTCCACCCAAATACCTAAATACCATAAACAAAAACCCTAGCCCCCAAGTATGACAATAATCTATCCATCATCATCACATCCACTAGTAACAAAATTAGAAATAAATCATCATAGACAAATAAACCCTATAAGATCTTCTCTCTCACCATTTTTGTTAGTCTAATCAGTTAGTTTTTTATTGGAACCTTCTTCCAATTAATGCAACATATCATTCCAAGGCTTGGAAAGAAAAATAAAAAGGAAGAAAAATATTTAGGTCATGAAAATGTAAAGAGTACAACTTTGTAAAAGATACATAGATGTACATTATGTTGTCTTGCGGGAAAAAATCAATGTAATCTTTCAAAAAAGAAAAGCAGCCACCACAACAACTGAGTTCATTGCACAATGTTTGCCAGCGCTACTACTTTTCAAAATAACACAAAGAAAAAAAACCCAAACTTTCATCATTCCAATGCATAATTGTCAAACTTTGATCATTTTGGCACATAATTGTTGACTGGGCAACCATTTATAATTGTCATGGTCAACAACCATGATGTAATTATCTTAGTGACAAAATAAAAACTTATAATTGGTCTACATAAACCAATTCCAATTGTCATCATCATTAGTTGTTCAACACATAACTTAATGTCAAATTGGTTCATGTACAATGTCATGTTAACTACCTACTTTCTAGAAACCATGTTAACCTTTAGTCATTTAGTAACAATCTACATGATCTAATTTCTTAATAATACATATTGTGTGATCTATTTACCTTCCTACAAATCTATTTGCTATGGGATTGCTAACCAATGTGAAACATGTGGGGAACTCAAGCCAACATGAACCAACACCCACCAACACACGAGTTGGGAATTCTATCCATTGGATAGGGTGGGATTTCTCATCTAATGGTTGTATGTGTGTTGACTTTTGTTGACCTTTTTGGTGTTAACCTTTTTTTTGGTTTTCTTTTTATTGGTTGTTTTTTTCCCCAATTTTGATATCACTTTCCCAACTACATATTACTACTAACTAAGAATCAACTCTCTCACCCCCTTCTCACCTACCTACCTACTAGATCCACACCCCCTTTTCACACCTAAACTTGTCATGTCATTCTTACCTACCTACCCTCCCTCCTACCTACCTACCCAACACTTACATAACATCAACAATAACCAATGAAAATAATTCAAATGCAAGCCCAACATCATTATGTGGTTTCACTCAGAAGTTAAACAAAGATTAAAAACATAGTAGGTAGTTGTGATGGTCTAAACTTCATAGTATCCTCTTGCTCCAAAATCCCCGGTGCTCCCATTATATCACTATATCATAGGTATTATCTTCTCAAAATAAACCACATTACACATTCACATCCAAACCCTCCAGAAACTTAACAAAGATGATGATTGCCATTACATCCACTCCTAAAATTGCTAGATTCTTTCATCATTTCCTTTGATTTGGTCCCTAAAAATGCAAACGCTAAACATATTATTCCCTTCCTAACACTCTTGGCACAACGGAAAATCAAGTTCAAGATAAAAAGAAATCTAGAGGGACTTTCATCCCCAACTGATTACTATCCAAATCCAAACAAACTCCACACTTTTTAACTAAAAGAATCAGAACTTAGTTTCTCCCACATTCCTAAAAGAAAAATTGTCCCTTTTCTTCCTCTTCATATAATTTTTCTTTATCCACATCCTTTCACTCTTTTGAAAGCTCAACACCAATCATCTCCAAGAATCGTGATTCACACTCCCCACAAAAATTATCAATTGAACAACAAGGATTCCATTCCATCACCAAAACCAGCTCACCAAAGCCACTCCACAAGAACCTACAAAACAATAAACAAAGCCAAAAATAAAAAACAAGTAATTAGATTTTCGGCGTCCTTGAAGCACAACTTCAACATCATCTACCACACAACTGAATTAGAGTTCCTACTTTCATTCATCCATAGAAAATGTTGGACATTGTTTTTAGGTCACACTACCACCAAGAGGACAATTGTCCTTTTCTTTTGTTCCTTTGATCCAGCTTCTTTTGGATTTGAACAAGGGGCAATGACACATAATTTATTAATAAAGATAGGTAGACTATACCTTTTGGCATCACCCTACAAAGTGGTTAATTCTAATAGTTTGTTGGCCTTGCCTACCAAGGCAAGTATATTGTGTTAAGATTCATTATATAGTATAGTAGATTAAGGGATTTTGGGCCCTAGGTAATAGGTCTATTTTGATATGTGAATTTTTGAAAGGTGATATATATTGGCTTGTGTTGAAACTTGAGATTAGTTATAGAATTATAATATCTTAAAGGGTTTTGGTTTCTTTTAGAGGAGTTTTTGAAGATATATTTTGCATGGTGAAATATTTGAGTTTTCATAACTCTTCTTTTGCCATAAAATACTTTTTATTGTAATTCACAAGGCCAAAGTGTGACACGCCCCTAATATTGGACATGAACTACTAAAAATGCATGCCCATATATGTGTATTGAAAATTTGGTCATGTATAAGAACTAATATTAATTGATCTAGAGACAAATTATGGCTCATTGTTTGGATCCATTACTAAATAGTAATTCATTTTCATATGCAGGTAAGCTATGCAATGAAGCTTACGGTGGAAAGTCTGAATAGGATCCTAATGAGGCTACTTACCACCTATCTATGAAGCAAGCAGGTTTTTTTTTTGATTTTGTGATGTAGCTGAAGTGGCAATCATCCATAAGATGATTTAGCCAAATTTGGCTACATACTAGATATGAAATTAGGAAAAAAACCAGAACCTTTCTATATTCTTGGCAACCTACTGGAACTTGTCATTAAAATCTGGCGATTTGATTTTTGTTCCTTTGAAATCTGGTGAATTTAGGTCATATTTTTCGATGTAAAATCCTTTGCATAGGTTGATATCATATTTTTCAGGTTGAAATTTTCTAAAATTTTGCCAAAAGAGAAAACACCAGAAGCAAGGTAGTTTGTTTTGTTTTCTCACATCATACTGAGATCTCCCAAACCATGGCCCTTCATGCTGGACTCTTGGTATATTCAGAAAGCTCTCCATGAGTAGGGCTGCACCAACTTGGTTTGAGCCTGTTTGGAGCCCTGGTGTGAAAGCTCCTGATTATTGAACCAGTTTCTCAATGAAAACTAAATAAAATTGAAACTGAAAACCATATTGGAATTTGGGGGCATTCTTGATGTTGTCAGAAAGCCCTGGGCGCGTCAGATTTAATTGAGTTTATTTCTCAATTTTCCAAGCTAAGATGTGGAAGATATTGATTTTTGAGTGGATTTCATTGCTAGAAATTCAAACAAATTGCAAAAATTGGGTTTGGAAAGGAAAATTCAGATTAGACCTCAATGTGTTCACACTGCCGAACTTAGGAATTTTCAATTCTGAAAATGCAAAAAATAAAGGATGTGTTCACACCTGGGCGAACAGCACAAGCTACACTAGTAAGTTTCTATTTAAATTGGATTACACATTGTATCAATATGAAAAAAATGAAGGTTATCTATTTCATTGCCAAAGTAATACCCCAAGTTATCAAATTACTTAGTTATTTTTGAGTAATAATTTCCAGATATGCATAAGGTTTGGGTGTCAAATACTGACCTTGAGAACTATCAATCACACTACCAAGTTAGAGTAGGTTATATAGGGTTTTTTTTTAATGTGTTTTTCCCCCTGTTTCCTATCATAAACATGTTGAGGATTTTAGGATTGATTAGCTACTTGAATGAAGTTCTAATTGTTTGGGCAAGTTATTGAATTTTGAAAATTCAATATATGGCTCATTCGAGTCTTGTTGGTTCTTGGAATGATATGTACCACGTGAGTTAGGTTATGTACAGGTTTTTAAAAATCGATAACTCGTTAGTAGGTTATCAATATCTGGCTTGACAACTGAGTGTTTTCTCAATATCCGGCCAACACTGGTTCAAATCAGGAATAGGTAAATGAAGAAATGACGGTTATGTGGTACTCGTTGTGGAGTTAGAGAATCACATTTAGCATGCATGGGTGATGTGCATTGTGCATGTAATAGAAATTTTCCCACTTTGCTCGGTACCCGATTGTGTGGGTTACATAATTTTTACATGTTACATGTGAGATGATCAGGTACAAGAGCAAGTATTTGTTGCAGTCCAAGTTCATGCATGGTTGTTGTATAATCTTCTTGCAAGAGTGATCACCTCTAGATATATAAATGGTTGTTGTACCATCTTCTTGCAAGAGTGATCACCTGTTGATATATATATATATAGACTAAGATTGAATCATGAATCCTAAACCTAAACCCTGGACAACATCTTTAGAGGAGAGAGAGTGAGAGTTGCAGCGGTTTTGAGTGTTGTGTGTTGCAATGCAATTTACTTGGTTCTCACCAGTAAGCATGTGAATGTAGATCACAGATTCTGCGAATTTTATTGTGGTTTCCATGCGTTTGCTTATGTAGCCACACATCAACCTGTCTTACACGCAATGTTTTTTTCTTTCAATTTTTTCATGTTGTGCCAAAAGTGGTGATCAGCCACAAGAGGATTTAGCCAAATCTTGCTACAAGACAGATAGAGAAGTAGAAAATCTAGGAATCCCATTACATGTTGGTAAACCACTAGAACCTATTACTCAGATGGTGTCAAAGCCCAGATGCTATGTTGCTTTTCCATCCGCCTCCATCTTACAATCTTCCCTTTGCTTTACTTGTCTCATATGTTCTTGCAATTTCTGTCTCCCAAATATTCAAACCCAAAACAAAAACACTAGAACAAATCAAATAAATTCAGAGATGCTTTCTTTGACATTGGAAGAATACAATATCCAGCCAATGGGATATAACTAACCCCTGCTCAGGGATTATAGAAACTAAAGTACAAGAAGACAATACTCCTATTTTCATGAATTAGACAACTTAAAATCGCAGTCAGTTGTGTTGCATATGACTTGTACATATTTCCAAAAGATCACTGGAGGTATTTCAGACCCCTGTTAATTGTTTGAGCCTTTACACAATTGATGAAGAAATAGTAACCTAGAATGCAGAATTTATTGCTGTTCCAAGATTTCCAAGAAGTTTTGGTGCACAAGATCTTTTTGAGCAAGTGACAAGGAGTAGCAATGAGTTGAATTACAGTCAATTGGGTGGGTCTTTTGTCACCATTTTTGTACCTTAAGCACATAGATAAGTTGGAATTCACAGTTTGCCAGAACTTCCTTTTGGAGTGAACTGGGTTGCTTTTCCTGTGCTCCTCCAAACCCATTCACCCATCCAATTCTCAAATTGATGATGTTTAGGTCCACTTCAAAATTGAGAGAATTGAACCAGGAAGAGCACAAGTCATGGTATACACATCAAAAGTATTAATACCCTCATCCAGTATTCAGTAAATAATTTTTGCTGCACATTTTGACTTCAATCCATCCTTTGCCTTCAAAGCATGGGTTATGAACAAATCTATGTTTTCTTGGGGTAAGAAATCTAAGTAGCAAAATCACAAGGTTGGAAGAGAGATGAAGCTTCTACTTTTCTTCATAATTAAGGTATTTTACCAGAAGTACATTGTTTTGATGGAGTTTGTCTACAAGCTTCTGGGTGCCATCAATGATCATGATCAATGGGTATGAGTTCTTTCTCTTTTGAGCAACAGAAACTCGGCGCACTAGATCCTTGGTGTTACTTGCTAGTGCATGCACTTGTGCTAGTGGCATGGAGGCTCTCTGTTTCTCACAAGGAAAATTTAGGCTGGGTGTTAGACTCAATTATTTCATGCATTAAACAACTTAAGATTGTGTTTGTGACTTCACCTAGGCTGTACATCATCTAAAGGACATGCCAGTTTACAGCTGCCACTGGACCGGGCTGCTCTCACTGGGTCAATGTACAAAGAAATGCATTATGTCAGCTTATGACATCTCCAACAATGGTTAGAGAGAGCATCTGACCTGGGGCATCATGGAAGCTTCATTCCTTAGTTGAGAGATGGTGGCTTTCAGCTCTTTATAGACCTGGGCCAAATAAACAGACTGCTTTTCCTGATTCACATATTGGGTGTACATAGCCTTCATGCTGTCAACCTCCATTACCTGCTTGATTTGTTCAATGGCTTGCAAAATCCTTTTCTGTTGTTCTGGTGACACACTCCCTGTAGGATACTGTATCATCCACAGTTGATTCAATTTTCTATGCAACATGTACTCCCAGTGGGATTTCTCAGAGAAGGGGAAGATGATATAGGGATACACAACACCACTGTAATTTACAACATTCTTTTGTCATGGATTCCCCTGAGCTCTGAATTTGAGTAATATAAAAAGCCTACTATACATGAGCTCTCAAGGAAAATGCTTTTGTTTACAGGGTGAGCTTTGCTGCATTATGTACTTACATCACCGGAACCAGCATTGGCACGTTTCTTCTTCGCATTGAAGCTTGCTAGGAGCTGCAAAGTCAACAAAAAGTAAGCAGTACTTCAACTAGATGTTCAATGTAGAATATGAATTCATGGATTACTCTACAAGGTGTTGTTTGTTCTTCACATTTTGGGGCCCAAAGCATGTGTTGAATTATCTGTAGTAGAATACAATTGGTTACAAAAAAAAAAATGATGTTGTATTGGAGATCATGGGCAAAACATCAATCAAGAGTCAAGAAACATCTCACCTACTTCATCCAACTCTTTTTTGGCTTGGTTGCGGGATTTGGTAGCATCAACTCTCAACATCTTAAGTTCCATCATCTTGCCCTGCTTAATCTTAAGGATTGCCTCTATATTGTCCAGCTGAAAACAGCAATAAGTTACTAAATTATTTCATATTTCAGAAGACTTTTTTTTTCCCTGGGTGTTGTTTTTTCTTTGGGAAGGGATTCTATAAGAGGTCCTAGAAGCCTTCTAGAAGAGATTGTTGGAATATGCATGCACTAATTTTTGTGGGGAGAAATAGTCAATGGGCTTGTACCTGTACAGAATAAACAATATGTTCTTCTCGCATTGACTTTAACAAATTCTCAAACTGCTTCTCAACAATTTGGGTGTCACGGATGTTGCCAAATATAGCTTCCAGCTTAGCATCAAGAATTCTGAGTCTCTGAAGAGGAGGTGTATTTGGATCCAGAAGGTGGGCATATTCATTTTCTACTGATTTGGTATCAGTGATTTTCTTCACCAGCTACATCATGTTCAGACAAAATGATCATCAGCAACCCAAGGTCTCAATTGTGCCTGACTTACATTATGCACATAAAGTTTCAAAGAAATGTGAATCCACAACCAAATTTTAGACCAATCTCAAGAATACAGTATTGCCCTTGAGGTTTTTGTGTCTGCTGAATACTCAAGACAGTCTACTGGATCCCAGCTTGATCTAGAAGAAAGAAGAATACCTTTTATTTTAGATGTTTCACAAAATATATAAAGAGTGCCCTTGCCCCCAGGTGTACTTATTGAGCTTTCTTGTTGCTAATTTGGAAAAACCAGAGCTAGTGAACACTCAAAGAAGCACTCATCGGAGAATGAAGTCTGAGAGTATTTGCTAGGCTAGTATTGCCCATTGAATGTTAGCTTCCAATATGACTTGCTTGCCATTGAACTCCCACATGGTATAGAAATCTCTTGTTACAAACATTGGAAGGAGCTGCCAGGTCTAATGGTGGAGCATGATGATGATGATGATGATGATGACTCACCTCTAGTTGCATTGCAATTGTCCTACAGCGTTGATTATCAAACTCTTGATGAAGAGCTTTGGCATTTTTGTGCATTCCTTCCAAGTCTCCTGCTTGCTTGTGTGCAATTTGCTCCTTCTTTGTAAGAAGCAAGAGTGCTGCATGAAGAAGCATGTTTTGGGTTCGTGCATTTCTGATCTGCATGCGGTTTCTCTGCAACTTAATCTGCGCAGCTTCATAATATGCTCTTCCTGCCACTCCTGTGCTCCTCAGTGTTTCACAGTTATCCCCACTCCCCCAAGTCAAAGAGAGCCATGAATTTACTTCAAATCCAAGGCTTCTATCAAGCTTCAAATTAGCTTGGAATGAGTTGACAAATCGAGAGTTGAATCCAGAAGCTCAAGAATTTCATGAGCTTAATCCTGGTTGATCGTGAAGCTAGAGCTCCAGGAGGAAAGGAAGCAGATCTGATTAAGTAATTACCAAGGCGACTGATCTTGAATTGAAGCTCAACAGCCTTCTCCTTCAGCATATTCTTTCGTTTTTCTTCAGCAACAACCATGGTTACTGATCGCCTTTCCAACACTGAAAATATATATATCTTTGTGCTCAATTGGTGTTGTACATAATTGATTGATCAAATTTACCTAGTGCAAATCAGTAGGCTTGACTTGGAAATAAAATTTTCCAAAAAAGCCTACAACTTTTCAATGTTGTACCTACCTGCAATTCAAAACAATCTCCTCTCAGAATGCAGTCCAGTGCAGAATTTTGGTGGCTGTTTTCTTTATGGTTGGTGGGTGAATTTTCTCTATACAAAAAAAACAGATGAAGTTCAGTCAGGTCAAAAAAACTTTCTTGCACACCTTGAATCATGACCCTTGTGAATTTTATCACTACTGTACCACTCTCACTATGACACTGCACATTGTTCAAACTTACTTCTTCCCATTCTATCTTTGAAAGGGGGGACCCAAGAAGTTCATAAGTGTCTCAGGGATCATGTTCAAAACAGAACACCCAGTGCCCACCAGAATTCAGTTTCAGTACTTCTCATTTCTTCTGGTAATGCTGCACATTTCTGGCACTGCTGCAGAATTTCTCAAGCAAAAAGTTTCCAACTGAAGAGTATGGTGATAGCTTCAGTAGATGTGGTGGGTAGAGAGAGAGAGAGCTTCAGTAGATGTTGTTTCCTAGAGTGGGGGGGAGAGTGGAGGGAGTGTGAGGGGCCAAGGGCGGAAGAAGCTGTTAGACACCGGTCTTCACTTGGGGGGGAGAGATCCAGGTGGCTTTTTGCTACCAATTTCCAGTTACTTGTTTGTGTCCTTTGGACCCCTGGCTGTCTCTGCACACCCATTCATATTTCTGGGCAAAATTCCCATGGGGCACCATGACCTGAAAGAAAATTCAAGTCGCAAATTTGCTATTAGTCTGCTAGAGAGGTCCATGGAGTAGTTCACCATCCATGGAACTTGAGCACTAGTTCTCTGTTGGTTTGTTGTTTGAACAAGACTTTTTGTTAGGCTTGAATTTTTTGGCAGCCAAAGGAAAACAAGTTCGGTATAGGAAAAAGGCCTGCTCCCAAGGGTCTCCCCCTATTTGAGGGTCATAGCCTGGAGGGTACTATACCAAGGGTGTAGGCCCCAAAAATTAGTGGAGGCCTGTGGCAGCAGGTCTTCCCAAGCTTAAAGCATGAAAGGTTTCTAAATTCAAGTAGTGGAAGATCTGCATGTGATCAGCAGAATGCTCCTTCAACTGACAAAAGAGTCTTCTATGCAAGCAAGTGAGTTCAAATATAAAGCAAAAAACCTTGGATTACCATATAGTGATCACAAAACAACTTTGGAGTCAGAGATCCAACCCTTACATCTTCATGTTACCATGAACAAGAATCTAAAGGCTTCAAATTATGTGTAGTGTAAGACCTAGATAGGGTGAGGGTATTCCCCAAATAAGGAGCCTATGACCCAAGTGGTACGAGTCCCACCTCACATCTTGGGAATGTGCCCCACCTGTGGTCTTAAGTTTCTACCCATGGTAAAGCACAGGTAAACATAGGTAGATCACTAGGTGGTAGAAGCACAATGGGTAGACATAAGGTGCCACAAAGTATGTGTAAGGTGTCACATGTTTTTGAGGAGGCCTTACTAATGTGTATAAAGTGCCTTCCATGTATGCTAGAAATTTCTCAATGTGTGAGGCACCTTCACACTTTTCTGTTTTTCTTTGGTCTCTTTTACAGGATTTTCTCAGTGGCGGGTTGAGCCATGATGCAACATCCCTTCCTGTGACGGAAACAGTACACAAAAGTGCCAATGGGCCACTCCATAACAGCTGGCTGCTGTGAAGGCAATGAACCCCAATGGGCCACTCCATAACAGCTGCTGCTGTGAAGGCAATGAACCCCAGAGTTGGTTGAAGTTAAAGGACTAGATACCTTCAACTTAATGAATTTTCATTACCTTACGAATAATAGTGCATAAAGGTTAAAAGAGGGGTTAGGGATGAAAGAAGGGCCTAGAAGTGAGATGACTTTACAGATTTCTTTATTGTGAAGATTGTGAAAATTGATGTTTGTGTTGGTCATAGGTCACAACATCATAACATAAATATGTGAAAGAATTTATTGTTGTGAAGGACATGTTGATGGAAGATAGTGAAAAGTTGGGTAAAAGAAGAAGAATCTTGTAAATATAAATCAAGGATGGGAACCCATCCATCAAAAGTACGAGGCAAATCAAACCACATGTACACACAACCCAAAGCAAAACAAAAGCAAACAATCGACAAAAATCAAATAAAGATCCTATGCAAAGAGGACTTGTGGCTATAAAATGATAAACAACAATAACAAAAAATATCAAAGACAAAAAAATCATCATTTGCCACAAGTCAATTAGTAATAGAAGTGCACTAGCTATGATATGTGGAAAATAGGAAGAATTTTAATCAAGTGCAATAGCTTGTTGAAGAATTGCTATGGTTTACACACATTACAAGGCTATGAACACACGTTATCAATAATAATGAACAACCATCAAGGGGACTAAAAAAGATCAATGATGATGTGCGATAGTGGTTTGTGCACAAATGGTAAAAAATGAATCAAAACAAGAATGAAAACACCCATATGTTTCAATAGCAAGGGGAATGAAGTCATCACTTGGTGCTTACTCAACATATGATCGTGTTTTCTCTTGAGTAGCCATCATTGTTACATGTGTTGTCATTACCAATGTTTGTTGCACCATATTTATGCAAATCAAGTCAACAATGATGACATTTGTCAAGGTTTGAAAACCATATCTAATGATAAGGATATCCACTTGTTGTTGGGTGTGGTGAGAAAAAAGGTGGGAGACCTCCCTTTAAACATGTGTTACATTCTCCAAATCAATAGTTGCAACAATATCCCAAAATGTATTATGTGTTGTTATATGTTCATTCCTGAAGGGGCATTGGAACAAATGGATACCTAAATCATCTATGGTATGATCACATTAACACCATGAAAGATGAATAACCATAGGATGTGGTAAGCCAAGACATGTAAATTGTGTTGTAAAAAAGTGGGTTGAGAATAAACGAAATGTAAGTGTGGTAGGACAAGATAGTAACTAAGTGTTTGCCCCTAGACCTGCACACGAGTGGAGACATGTTTTCATGATATCTGAAAAAACATCTACTAAAAACAAAGCAAATTCTTTTTTTATGTGGTTAATCTACAAAAAATAAGATTAAACCATTAAGCTTTCAAAGGGTCAGACTTGAAAGTGAAAAACTTGGGTTAACAAAGTTCGAATATTGCACAATGTTATTTAGAATGGGGAAATGGTAATTTCAACATGTGCTATTACATCTAGAAGAATAGGGTGATCATCCTACTAGAAACGAATGACAAATCCAAGAGTAATTAGTGCCCAACATCCCAAGAATGTGGGGGTAGTAGTTTGAATTATGGAAAGGAGACCGAACCTATTCAAAAAAGCATGAAGAGTGGTTTGACAACAAGTTAAGTGACTAATAGAACCACCAAAAGATCCTGCACCAAATAACTTCTTCAAAATAGCTATGGTATGAGTATCAAACTTAGCATAATGTTACAAAATACTTAAAGATGAAAACATTATCCAAAGCAATAGCCAAGGTGTTGGGTGTCGCAACCCCACTTTGGCCAAGTGTGGGGGTGAAGCCCAACACTTCCAAAGTTGGGGATTTGGAGTCCTCCGGGACTCCCGAATGTTTAGAGTTCGACAACAGGGGCCAAAACGCCTCGCATTGGGGTGTTCTTGGTGTCATTGAAAAGGTCTTGAATTGTAGATGTCTAAAATGCCCTCGCATTGGTCATTTGGACATCTGCAGCCCAAGTTATGGGCAAAAGAAGGGCCGGGAGTCAAACTGGCAGTTTGACTCCCGACCACTAAAAGTCTAGAATCGACCTCTTCCCGACCTCCGAATTGAGAGTGCA
>Ga0209208_10002734_pt1 | contig 25318 bp, 16 predicted proteins | sample S1TSphfallax_3_FD_187694 | JGI IMG/M metagenome (GOLD analysis project Ga0209208, IMG submission 187694) | Host-associated microbial communities from peat moss isolated from Minnesota, USA - S1T2_Fd - Sphagnum fallax MG (SPAdes) (version 2) | ecosystem: Host-associated > Plants > Peat moss >...
CAATTCCAAAAATTATGATTCATTATCAATTCACTCCTGGAAAGTTTCCTGGCACCTATGTCTCCTGGAAAGTACCTATCAATCACTCTCACAATTCTCAGTGGGCAGCATATGTCACAATGTAACTTGCAATGTTCTCAATTCATTGCAACAAAAATTCATAAGAGAAACACACTTGTCATACTGCCAAGGCTTTGTACAGAAGGGAAAGCACTTCAAAGAATGGTCACTCTGATTGCATCCAAGGACATCTCTGAAAGACAAATTTGTGGATAATCAAAGAGTTCACCTGTTGCTTTTTGCTGCAATGGTGAGATTGGGTCATAATAGATCTGCCATGTGCACCCACACTATATGCAAATCTGCAGAATCAAAACTGAAAATTTGTGCTAAGCTCTAATGCAACAACTGCATAAGCATACTAAAGGCTCAGTGGGTTTAAGCAAAGCATTTGTACAAATAAACCTGGGTCTAAAAGCAATGATGCCAGCCTGACGAACACTTCCTGCATGTGAACCAGTGATGTCTTCATGTTGCAAGTTGGTGACACAGAAGAAGAAATCACATTGCTGACAGAAACTGCATTGATGAGGAATCATTCAGACCATCAAGCAGCATCCACCTCGCCTCGGTGTCATGTCATCACTTCCAGCCAGTTTCTGTCCACTACTCAACACAGTATCATTCTTAGTGGAATCTGCTGCAAGAGCCTTACGGCTCACAATTTTATGGATCTCCCTTAGTACTGTCTGGAAGGCGTTGATCACATTCACAGATTCCAGTGCTGATGTCTCTATAAATGACATATTGTGTTGCTCTGCAAGAGCTGTCCCCTCTTCAACTGTCACCTCCCTGATGTGAGCAAGGTCACTCTTGTTTCCAACAAGCATTACAACCACACTTGAATCCGAATGCACTGCAAGCAACAATGGGAGAAGAAACAGTTAGTGTTCATGGAAAAATAATAATCACCTATTGGCAGTAGTTTTCATGATCCTGAAAGGTCAAGAACAAAATGACATGATATCACAAGCCTCACTGGATCCATATTTTTCTTCCTGGTCACCATAATTGTGATTGATCCCATTGCTGAAGACCTAGTCACAAACTCAAAAAGGTTCCTAATCCTAGAAAGCTATACAGGAGTAAATTTCTCATCACCAAGCATCTGAACCAGAACAACTTCTTGATGCAGATTCCCACTTTGGTTCAGTGAAAACGTAGAAAGAAGAGCTGATTGGAATATTGAGTGGATAGAAAGCATGGAATGATAACATTTCCTTAATCTAAGCTGATGTTTCTTCAAGACATGAACTTCCTCATGAAGAAATTGCAATGGAAGGGTGATTATCATTTCCTCTTTGTTTTAAACCCCAAATCTCTCATCCAAGTCTCCCTGGCTTATACTGAGACTGTCAAAGTATTTTCATTGCTGAGGCCCATTTCAGTGTCAATCTTCAAACACAGTCTCTAGTCTCAGTTCTTTCAAGTAACCATTAGTACTCAGAGTAGTATACGCCACTGAATCCATACCTTTTCTCAAATCCTCACACAGACTGTAGTAGTGTATCCAATTGCTAAATTGAACATGAGTTCTTCTGAAGTAACACTAGGTCTACACTCCCCTGAGGGTTAGTGCTGTCCATGTTTTTTCTAGCAAGTTCCAGAAATACAATCTTGACAGACTGATTTCTGCACTGACTTCCTTCATATAGACTTTGTTCAACAGTCCAAGGCATTGAGCAGACATCTTGCTTTGTATCCAAAGGTTCCAAAAGACTAGGTGCCAAAGCTTTCATGTAACTTCTGCCACCAGTGTATGTACAATTACATACATTGTCCAAACTGCAATTCATTCTAACATGAAAAACAAATGCCTTATGCCAAGCCTGAGAATACCAAATTTTGCCATGGATCAGTCAGTCCAGAAGTAAACAACTTCATGTGACTAGCTGAAATACAACATATGGAATTAATTTAATTTAATTTAACTTTTAAAGAAACAAGCAGCACAAGAATGAGTGCTGCCAGCTACCATATATATATCCTTTGTGAAATGTCTCTCTCACAAAGTCTGACCAGAAACCAGAACCCGATCTCTGAGATTCATGAATGGGCAATGGTCCTTCCTGAGTTCCAGTTGGGTTTAGGGTTTAGGGTTTGTTGTTGGGTGTTTGCAGAATCACCAAACATTTCTTGTTGGGGAAGAAGAGCTGCCACAAAGACCCTGCTGTGAGATCCTCCTCTCTCTGCTTCGAACTTGTTGCAGCAGAGGGGTGAAATGCTACAAGAAGTACTAGGGTCTTTTTTTTCTCGTAGAATCCCAAGCGTGAGTGCGATGGGTGGGAAGAGCTACAAAAGAGATCTGGTCTCATCATCACAAGAAGATGAGGAGGAGGCGAGAAAGAGAGAGAGGGAGATGGAAGAAGGTTTTACCTTTGAGTTCTTCAAGCCAGCGACCTACATTCTCGAATGTTGCACGTCGCGTGATGTCGTAGACTATGAGCGCTCCGACGGCTCCTCTATAGTAAGCGGAAGTCACGGCACGGAACCTTTCCTGGCCTGCTGTGTCCCAGATCTGTGCCTTCACTTCTTTGCCTTGGATCTCCATGCTCTGCGTCTGAAACTCTACGCCGATGGTGGCTTTGGAATTGTTGTTGAACTCGTTTCGCGCGTATCTGGAGAGCAGATTGGACTTCCCCACCGCGGAGTCGCCGATCAGCACCACCTTGAAGAGGTAATCTTCGATCTGGTCATCGTGATGAGACGCCATTCTTCTTCCTTCCTCCTCAGGATCTTCTTTCGTTCTTCAGACAGAGACAGAGACAGAGACAGAGACAGAGAGAGTCCTTGCAATGGCAGAAAAAAACTCCGGTACCCACAACCCAAACCCAGCTGCAAAGGCAGTCCAAACCCACTGCCAAAAGCCGCAAGCAAGCGCCTCACTCACTCTCTCTCTCGCTGGATCTTTCACAGCTGCATTGCGGCAAAGAACAACAAAAGGGGCGAGAAAACAGTATCCTCCCTACAACTGCACTCCAAAAACAGCACCACCCACACGCCTGCAACCACAGACCTACAACAGCATTCACGGACATGGCGGCACCGTCCTCGGCAAGGTTTAGGGTTTAGGGTCGAACTTGGCACAGAGAGAGAGAGAGAGGAAGGTCTACGAGATTTTTGTTGCTGTACATAGCTCTTGGTGTTTGAGCCATCGCTACTGACTGCGTCTGTGAACATTTTTTTCTAAGACATGGAGGTGTCGCAGAGGAAAGGAAGGATTTCGCTTCTTTACGTTTTATGCTCTGCACTAAATCTTAAACCCCGGGCTCTTGTCCAAGCTTTTGTGCATCTAATAGATTTCAGATGCAAGAGTGGGTACTAGGCATTGGAGGAGACAGAGATCTGAAAATGCATATCAGGCGGTTCAAGAAGGGACGGCAGTGGAAGTTGGATCTAGAATTTATTTTGCATATTCAATCTTCTTCTGTCGGACATGAGAACTTCGCAGAAGTTAAATCTTGTGCTTGGTGGGTTTGCATGTACTGAGAGATATAAGAGCTCTACTTACTTCCTGTTTGTTGAAAGAAGCTTCTGGACAGCCTTTGGAGCTTCTTCAGCTTCACAAATTTGTACAGAGAAGCTTCTCAACAGTTGAGGAGCTTCTTCTTTGGCACACACAAGTTTGTAGAGAGAAGCTTCTCAACAGTTAGAATAACTTCTTCAGTAGTGCTCACAAGTTTGCAAAGAGAAGCTTCTCAACAATTAAAGCTTCTTCTTCAGCACTCACAAACTTTGTGGCTCCAGTTTTGCAGCAAAAACGGATCTCTAAAAATGGCCTCAAAAGATACTCCAACACACAACTGAGCTTTTGCAACTCTGGTTGATGACTGACCATGCATTGCAAGATTTTTGTATCATCCTTTATCTATGCAGTTTCAGATTGCAGTCTGTACTAAAAGGATTCAATTCTAAGTTGCAACATTTGAACATTAAAAAAAGGGAAAGAGGCTCATTATCACAATATCACAATATTGAGGCAGCAGCTCAATGTCTCACCCCAACTCACCCTGCCCACCACTGCTTCCCCACTACAAAAACATGGAACATGCAAAGGGGACAAAGAATACACTGCATTTGCATTTGCAGCAGAAATTGATGAGATCAACAGTAAGAGAACCTCTTTTGAGAAAAATCCATGCCTACAATCTCTCTCTCTCTCTCTCTTGCTCCAAAACTGTAGAATGAATCAGTTCTAACAGGGTCTATGGTCCAAGCAGTGATTCAGATTAAAAGAATTCTCACTGCAAAATAATTTCTCATGCACGACCCACGCCCCAAACCCGAATGTGGCCATCAGTGTATCCACTATAAAGTGTGCTTCCATCTGCACTCCAGTTCAAGCTGATGCAATATGGTACCTGCAAGAGACAAGGCATTCCATTTCAAGCAATGCAAGCATTTTGTTGCCAGGAGGTCAATTACAACATGCTTGGTTACTCTACTTCATGTTTCTCACAAACCAAATCACCAGAGAAAAAGAGGTTAAGTGACCAGACCAGACCAGGCAACAATGAAGCTGAAAGCAGAGAAGATAGTTACATCGTGAAGACAGAATCTCGATGGCACACACTTCGTTAGATCTAAATCAGCCAGCTTCATATTCAACTGTAAATCACAGTGGGCAGAGATTCCACTGTGTCCCACATGTCCTTGCAAATCAGATGTGATCCTTGCAAGGACATGTCCTTCATGTCCTTAACAAAGTACTGGGATTATAGATTCTTACAAGGTAAATAGCACCTGAAACGAACAGAACAGAGAGATAACCTGAAAATAAGCTATCAGACCTCACAACATAGCAGAAACTGGCCAGCAAGCAAGAATAAAAAGGAGAAATTCAACCCTGAAGAAAAGACAAGACAAGAGGAGACAGCAAGACCTTGAACAAAACTGAGGAGAGGGTTTGGAAAACATTGACAGTTGCATGCATGCATGTTTGGTGACCTTAAACAGCAACATGTATGATATTGACCACCTTGCGGGAAGGAAGGAAAATAAAATAAAATCAAGACTAGACCCAAAGAATCTATGCTGGCCTGCTGCAGCCGTGTGCACAACAAGCAAGCTGCAAGGGTTTGATGACAACCCTTTGTGAAGCAATCCTCAAACCCTATATGACGCAAATTCGGACGGGAATTCTGATGCGGGACTGTAGTGTGAAGCATGGTGGGAAGAGAGAGAGAGACCGACCTGAGCCTTCTTGCTCATGAAGGGGAATTCGGGACGCAACTCATCCACAACACTCTTGCTCTCCAAGTCCCATATCTTGATGCACTGCTGCGTAGCCGCCACAAGCCAGTACCTGTTAGGGCTGAAGCACAGAGCGTTGATGATGTCGCCGGCATCCAAAGAATACAAGCGCTTGCCTTCCGCCAAGTCCCACAGCATGGCCACACCATCCTTGCCGCCACTGGCGCACAAAGAACCATCAGGCGACACAGTGACAGTATTCATGTAACCCGTGTGGCCGATGAGGTTGGTGCGAAGCTTGCAGTTGGTCAAGTTCCATACCTTCACCAGCTTGTCCCAGCCACCGGAAACGATGACAGGGTTAGCCGTGGCGGGAGAGAAGCGCACGCAGCTCACCCAGCCACTATGCGCATCGGAGTCCTGGATGGTATACTTGCACTCTCCTAGGGTATTCCATAGCTTGATGGTCTTGTCTCGGGAGCCGGAAACGATCTGTCGGTTGTCAACCGAGAATGCAACGCTGAGAACATCCTTGGTGTGGCCTATGAAGCGTCGTGTCGTTGCGCCTGTGTTCAGATCCCACAGCCTTAGGGTTCCATCCCAGGAGCCCGACAACGCAAACTGGCCGTCTGAGGAGATAACGACGTCCTGGACGAAATGCGCGTGGCCAGTGAGACGACGTCGAGCAAAGCCATAATTGCCTTCTTCTCTGGTGAGATGCCAGACGATGATGCTCTTGTCCCGGGAGCAGGACAGGATCAGGTCCGGATTGTCAAGCGGACATGCGATGGCCGTCACCCAGCCTGCGTGCCCCTTTAGTGTCCCCCTCAACACAAGCGTCTCCGCCATGATTGCTGCTGCCGCGGCTTCCGGATCTCCTTCTTCTTCTTCTTCTTACAACTCCGCCGCAGCAACGGCAAACGCGAGGTAGAAGAAGAGCGGCGAAGAGCGGCGATGGCGAACGCAGAGAAAGAAGTCGTAAGGAGAGACGACAGAACTTTTCACCAAACCCTAAATCTCTTTCTCCCCAAACCCTAAAACCCCGTCGAGCCTGAGACCCTAGCCCTAATAACTCCGTTTTGACCTCCTCGTCGATGAAATGTGAGTGTACAGAGACAGGTGCACTATCTAGATACAGTCCGGCCAGAGTGACCGAGCGCTCACCAATGCCCCGGGTGGCCGTTCTGTCTATAGGATGGGCTGCATTTTTTCATCCAGATTCTGACCCTGCCTTAACTAGCATTGTATCGCAGTCAACCGTTTTTGGGCCGCTGACGTTTAACTGTATTTTTTTTGGGGCGCAACTCACCCACTCATTTAACAACCCTATTGACCTTGGATCTGCCTACCAACTAACAGCCAAACTCCTACCAACTGTCTTTTCTTGCTTAAACCTTCATTTCTTGACAAAAACTTCTTCTTTCCTTTTTTCTCCTAAACTTTTATTTCTTGACAAACCTCTATCTTTCGATTATTTATTTATTTATGGTTAAGTCTCTATTTCTCAACAAAATCTTTTTACTTCTTAGCTTAACTTAGGAGTGGTAAGTAGGTAAGCCAATAATTCAATATGTAAATTAAAAAATCAATAAATAAGTACAGAAATTAATACATAGAAAGGTAGATGGGTACGTAAGAGTCAATAGAAAGGAGGGGGAAAAACAATTTAGACCTAGAATTTTTTTTTTCCTAAACGGACCTAGAACTTAACCAATGTTCACTTGGTTTTCATCCATCCAACAAATTCCAAAATGAGCTTTCCCCAACTGGTGTGCTGGTAAATGTCGATTCAATTTGGCCCATAAGGGGGGGAAGGCAATACCAGAGGCGAGCTGAGGCAGGAGTCACGCTTTAGCCCACTTTTTGTAATGCCCTCAATTGAAGACCTTACCAAACATAAAGAAACTATGGGCTTTTTGTTTTTAACCTTTTCCCATGATACCTGGCGGGTACCCACTGAATACTAGTATCATGGGAAGCAAAGTAAAAAATGACACACTGCATTTCAAAAAATGAAATGCGTACACACGAGGCTGGTACATTTCTGGATTAATAGGCTATCAATATGCAAGTTGATAACCGGATGTTTTCTCAATAAGCCACCAACACGGGTTTGAACCAGTGTGATGCAGTTCTTTGATTTTGTTGATTTTGTTTTTTTTTTAATTTTAGAAATCAAAGAACCTTTGGTTCTAGGTTTTTTGAAAATTTTCAAAATGAACCTCCATTTCTAGGTATTTGAAAATTTAGAAAGACATCGCAGTTCTCTTGAAAGAACTGACAAAGAACCAGTGGTTTAGGGTGCGGTCTTTGCCCTGATTTTTTAATAATTGAAATCCCCATTACACATCAAAACTAGTCCTATGAATTTTGAGAGCCTCCCATCGAGGGTCCATATTCCTGACATTACACACAATTTATTTTATTTTATTTGGTTTTTGTTCTTTGAAAAAGAGAGACCAGCTCAACACTGGTTTGAACTTGCAATAAGGGACAGATCCATTGTGTGATGAAAAGCTTGTTTTTAAAATATGGACTAATTAATTCACCCTAAAATTCCAAAGTCAATTCTCCAATTTGCACAACTACAGTTGAAACCTAATTAGAAGTTTTGCATTGGAAGTCATCAAGATCACTGTAGGGGACAATTAGGGCTTGGAATTTGTTTCTAGTTATTTGATTTGGAAATGGTTCATAGGTTTTTATGTATTTTTTTAACACAAACTGAACCTAAAGCACAAACAAATCATGGAAAAAATAAATGTACAGGTTCAATCCCATCACCAATTAGGTCTTATTGGGATTTGGTGATCTGCAGGATGTGCAAATGATTGGATGGAACTTGTGCTCATGGTGTCAACTAGTCATTTGAAACACACAATCATCAATGACCTCTGATATTGACCACAATCACCAAACCAAGGCTGAGGAAAAGCTTCAATTTTAGAAAGTTAGGCTTTTCATCAAACTCTCAAATCTTTGCCATATCCTGATTCACACTGATCTAGCACTTAACATTTAGTTTATGACCCGAGTCACTTAACATGCCTTGAAATGCTCAAAAAAGGTGCATTTGCAAAATTGAAATGCTCAACAAATTTGAGGTCAAACTTCAAAATAAACTACCAACAAGTTTGAAACTCCTTAGTGCATGTTATACAACATGTGTTATTCTTGTAAACATTGGAAAAATACAGACACAGGGATATATAATCTCTTACCCAAGTCACTGTTGAAAACATTGGCCTGTTAAATTTGGCACAAGACTGTCTACATGTTCGATATTTCATTTGTAATAGTGCAGACTTTATAACACTGCCATTGCCACAAGTTGTCGCCCACAGGATGACACAACAATTGTAGTAGAAGAACCCCATCCTTCTACAAAGACTACAAAACTGGAGGGGGGTGGTTAACGGCCCCTCCTTGATCGGGCCCTAGAAGTGACAACCTGTGGGAATTGTAGAGGCACAGGTAGTGTAACTTTCCACTTACCTTGCATATTCTGTATGGAGTCACCCAACTCTTGCCTCTCCCCAGCAGAACATCGCTCAAACTTACAACCCAGCTCTCGATAGTGAGGCCGGAGCTCAGACAATGTCATTTTTAACTCCACTGCAAGGTCAAAGGGATCAGTCTGGAAATCATCGACAGCTAGCCCCAAAAGAAGTACATAGCTGACCAGCAAATCCCTATGATCCTTCCCTCTCTGGCGTCCTCCAAACCTGTCATCTGTGCTGAATGTTTCTGATGTGAACTGCTTTAAAAACCTGGCCACTACAACACCTGGGATGCTCAACTCGTCTGCAAGATCAACAGGTTTTCCATGGCCTGAGAGTCCTGGGTTCCCCAAAGGATCCACTGCTGCTTTCCTTATAAGAGAAGCTGAAGCATTATTGAAGGTTAACAGATGCCTCAAGTACACCAAGATGTGTGCCCGCTTTTTATTTCCTTCCTTGTCACCCTGTGACACAAAGGATTGATCATGGGTATGTCAAGAAGCTCTTACAGAAGCTAAACCTGGCAGTTATGCATATGTCAATTGCAAACCCCCTTTTTTCCTTCCCACTAGAAGTGCCTGCCAAAACCTTCAACTTCAGAATGGAGCACAGAGGAAAACAAATCCAAAGATGCTCAAAAGGACAACAAAAGTAACAAAGAAAAAAGTGCCCACCTCAACTCTTATCCTTTGAAGGCGGCTCAGCACAAAGTTTGGATATGTGTCACTTTGGCGCAAAGCCTCCTCAGCTGATGACTTCTTTGCTGCCATCTTGATCTCTTTCACATCCAATGCTTTCCACTCCTCTTGCATGATCAGCCTGTCTAGTGGATAAGCTCCTTCAGGTGTTGTAGCTGTTACATCATGAGGTGGTACATTACGTGATAGAGACATATTGGCCTGTTGTAGGACTTGGTCAGTGGTAAGAAGTGCATCATTTTGGCCTGCTTCCTGAAACAGGGTTTCAATCTCTTCTGCATCACCTAATGCCTCTTCCTTAACCACTCCTCTTTCAGCTTGCAGTGCCTGCATGATGGAAAATACCACCAGATTTCACTAACAATTTTCAACAGCCAATGATTCCATGAAATGAAATAAAGAAACTGAGAGATATTATCTACAAGAAGATGTGACCGAACTTTGAGATTGTAGAACATTCCATTTTAATTTTGCTCCAAGAGAAATCAATGAGCTCTCCTGAGGGTGTTGTCACAATTTTCCCCTATTGCATTCTTCTTCGCATGTGATTGGAGCAGCAGAAGACCTACCTGCGAGCGGCTCTTCTGATTGCCAAAAGTCTCTGTGAGCTGTCTCCTTTTCAGCAATCCCATCTCCCTCGTCTGAACTTCATGTGGAGTGTCGTCACCTGTTGCTGCTTTTGCATCTTGATCATAGTTCACTCCTCTGATTCTCGGCTCCATTCTGAAAATCTAGAGCAATGGCACCAGTTAGGTGAAAAACTACACCATTGACAGCAGCAGAAACAAAAACTGTTGTCAAAACGTTATGTAGTCGATCCTTTTTCTGCGATCATCCTTTTCTCTGCCAAGGGAAAAAAACCAAGCAAGAGACAACAACGACAACAACAACAGAGTAGGTACCTTTTCTCCACCGAGAGGGACGAGCTTTAAGGAGCCCTTTTCCTTGTCAAATACGCCGATGACATAACTGCAAGGCTGCCAAGCTGCAGCTTCACCCGTATAATTCATGCCAACAAAATCGACCTGCCCTTGACTTGTTGCCATCACCAACTGGTGCTGCTTCGCCTTCAATCTGTCGCTTCCTCGATAAACCCTAATGTCTGCCAACCCTGTACTTTCCTCGCCAGCAGCAGCTACTCCTTCAGACTTCGCCACAGGATCAAATCCCGTTGGGAAGTAGGAAACAAAGGGTCGAAAATCCCCTTCCTTCCCCGGCACATAATCCATCTTCACTTCCACAGTTTCCCTTCTCTTCTTCTTCTTCCTGTGCTCTTTCCGTGGCTTCTCCTCCATCTTCAAACTCTTCTACTGCCAGGCACGCAATAATGGCTTGTCTTTCTCTGACGCAGCTAAACACGTCAGAACCCCTGAGATAAAACAACCACGACAACGTCCCCCTTTGCACTCTCCAATGCGCAAAGTCTGTGGTCAAGTCGGGCACTGGTGGAAAGATAGAACAAGAGATCGCCAAACCCTAACCCTAATCCCTGTAATCCGGAAGCATCTCCAGACTTATTGTTGCCGGGATCTTGGTTGCGTCATGCATGATCGACTCAGGATTCACCGCACTCGGTTGCATTGATATGCTTCTTCATGCCTGCTCTGTAGTCGCAATCAGAATCAAATGGAGGTTGTTGTTTTGTGGAGGATGTGGCCGATGTCTGTGAGGACGGAAGCTTGTTACTCCCCGAGTGCGGAGAAATGGTATTTTGTCGTCAGAACCTAGGGGAACTGGTATACTGACAATGCTTCTTGGGCAGCCCTTAGGGATTACAACCTCGCAGAGACGAGATTGTAGATGTCGACGGCGGCATTGGAACTCATGTTTCATTGATGGCATTGGAAGTGCAGATCTCAGGAATGGAAGAATGGCATGTACGCGACTCTCTCTCTCTCTCTCTCATGTTTCATTGATGGCATCAGGAGTGCAGATATCAGGAATGGAAGAGTGGCATGCACATGAGATTTTCTCTCTCCCTCTCTCTCTGTCTGGCTGTCTCTCTGTGTGCAAGACAATGGAAGACCAGCAAAAGCTAATTGGAATCTATCATCACATAACAGCTACAATTTGCCTTTTTTCAGTACAGACAGGTCTTCTTATTCATGTACAGCAAGTTCTTAGTTTGGATTTTGCTGTTGCTGATACCGACATGCTGAGAAAGAATTAACCCTGAGCTCTGAACTCCTTCGACCATCACTACAGGCCAAGCAATTGTTTTGAGCTGTGAATGTAGGTGCAGATGTCCAATGATAATATGTGTGTAGAATGCCTGTCAGACTGCACACAGGGAGGGTAAAGAAAACCTATTGAGAAGAAGCTTTTATTGGTTGTTGTTGATTATGAGAGGTGTCCACAGTGAAAGCTCAAAAACAATTTGAGAGGTTTCTGTGCTTTTATGTGATCCTTGGTTGTCATTGACTGGAACCTGGAATCTACCAACATTTTTCTTCATAAGATCAAGCATTACAGTTCTCTCTTTCATTTTGTTTCGTCTTGTCTACTTTCTCTTTCCATGTTTGGTTTCTCACATGGTGCATTGGGTAATAGACAGTGTCCTTTCATATTGATATATGTGAGAGGTTTTCACAGATGAACATAGACTCTCTGGACTTTTTGCACAAGCTAAGGAAGGAGGTACAAGGTTGGTAGTGGAACCCATCTTGGGTGAAAGCAAGCTGACTACCATGTCACAAAGCTCCCCACAAATTGGTCACATTTCTCTTTCAAAGGTCAATGATGAAAAATCAGACAAAGACTATTCTAGGTATGTGTGAAGAGTGCCAGCAACTGGAGTGACATGGTCCTAATATTGCATGTGATACAAGAGCAATTATGAAACAGTTTTATCCCCTCAGCAACTAATGTTTGATGCATATTGTTGTTGCTGATAATAGGCTCCTAGAATTTTTTGTGTCTGTTCCTTATATTTTCCATTTGGTTGTTCTGAAGTTGGTTTTGCTTGAGTATACAGGTTCATAAGAACTATACATAAAGATGGAACCTGGAGTAGAGATTGTAATGCAAGTGTCACCTCTGAAATAAGGGCATTGGTGAAGAGGGAGCGATTTCAAGATGTGCTGCAAGGTCTGGAGCAGTGGGGTATTAGCTTGGATGCTTCCATGTACAAGTTGCTTCTCCAAAGATGTACTTTGACAAAGAATCTAGTTGAGGGCCAGAAGGTGCATGCACATATGACTACAACAGGTTTCATGCCAGATATTCAGCTGTCAAATGTGATATTGAATATGTACTGTAAGTGTGGGAGCTTAAGTAATGCTCGCCAATTTTTTGATGCAATGAAAGAGCGAGATATGATTTCATGGACTTTGATGTTGGGAGGGTACACCAAAAAAGGGCGGAGCAAAGAGGGGTTCGAGCTCTATGAACAGTCACAGGTTGCAGGGGTTAGATGTGACAGGATCATGTATGTGAGTATTGTCAGCATTTGTGCCAGCCTTGGTGATGTGAGGAAGGGCAAAGCTGTCCATACTGACATCAAGAAAGCTGGCATTGCAACAGATGTCATCTTGGAAAGCAACCTTGTTCACATGTATGCTAAATGTGGGAGTATGAAGCTTGCACATGAAGTGTTTGATAAGATGGTGGAGCGGAATGTTGTCTCATGGAATGCAATGATTGCTGGATTAGCACAGAATGGAGATACTGAAGTGGCATTTGAACTTTTCCAGCAAATGCAGCATGAGAATGTGCAGCCTGACAGAATTACTTTCACAAGCCTTCTTGGTGCTTGTGCTTCTCCAGAAGCACTAAAACTAGGACACTGGATCCATGCCAAAATTATCAAAGCTGGATTGGAGGCAGATGTGCATGTTGGAACTTCTCTTGTCAGTATGTTTGCCAAATGTGGCAGCACACAGGATGCCCGAAAAGTCTTTGACAAAATGGTAGTTAGGAATGTTGTCTCATGGAATGCAATGATTAATGGATATGCAGAGCATGGTCAGTGTGATGACGCTATAGAAATCTTTCATCTAATGCAGCACAAAGGTTTCAAGCCTAACTCAGGGACCTTTATTGGCCTCCTCAAGGCATGTGCCAAACACACATCAGTGCAAAAAACTGGATGGGGTCCTGCCAGAAGCATACCAGCTGCATTGGGGTCAGATTTCAAACAAGGACAGTGGGTACATGCCAATATTATCCAAGCTGGATTGGAGACAGATCTCCGAGTTGGGAATGCACTCATCAACATGTTTGTCAAGTGCGGTAGCATACAGGATGCCCAGAGAGTTTTTGACAAAATGGAGGTTCGGGATGTCATCTCATGGACTGCGATGATTGAAGGATATGCTGAGCATGGTCCGTTTGGAAAGGCCAAGGAAGTTTTCCGTCAAATGCAGTGCAATGGTATAGAGCCTGACTTGGTGACATTCATTTGCCTTATCAAGGCATGTGCCAACCAAGCATCCCTGCAAGAAGCCAGATGGGTTCATTCCATCATCGAGGTGGCAGGATTTGGGTCAGATCTTCGAGTGGCAACCAGTATGGTCCACATGTATGCCAAGTGCGGCAGTGTCATAGATGCTCGCAGCATCTTTAACAAGATGGATGAACAGGATTTGGCCACATGGAATGCTATGATTGTAGGTCTTGCTCAACATGGGTATGGCAGAGAGGCCCTCCAACATTTTCATCAGATGATACTTGAGGGTCTATGTCCTAACGGGCTTACATACCTTGGTGTTCTTTCTGCATGTGGCCATGCAGGCTTTGTGGATGAAGGACTTGGCTATTTTTTCTCTATGTCAAAAGACTATTCCATCTCACCTACAGTTGAGCACTTTGGGTGCATGGTTGACCTTCTTGGCCGTGCAGGGGAGTTGGATGAGGCTGAAGACTTTGTTAACAAGATGCCTCAAACTCCAGGGGCTGCAGTATGGGGATCCTTGCTTGGTGCTTGCAGACTTCATGGGAATGTCAGGTTAGCAGAAGTTGTGGCACGATTTTTGCTTGGGTTTGACCCACAAAACGCTGCAGTCTATGTGTCACTTGCACATATCTATGCCAATGCAAATTTGTGGGACAAAGCCACACCATTGAAGAAGTTGATGGAGGAGAGGGGAATAAAGGAGGCAGGGCTCAGTTAATTGTGGTGGATGAGGGTCATTCATATGCTGTCAGAGAAGTCTCATTGACAAACCAATGAGATAAACTCAGAGTTGGATAAGTGATTGCAGAGATTGAGGAGGCAGGATATTTTCCAGATACTTGTTGGGCATTGTAGGATGTGGTTGAGCAGAAGACAAAGCAAAACTATGTTACCACAATGAGGGATTGATCATTGCTCTTGAGCTCCTCAACACATACACCAACAGTACTATCCACATCCAGAATGACTGACATATGGTTTTTGTGGTAGTTGTCATTCTGCAGCCAAGCTTGTCTCTGATTGACATGGAAAAATAGTGCAAAGGGATACCCTCTGAATTCCATGAATTCAAGGGTGAAATGTGTTCATATGGTGATCATTTGTTTAAGATCAAGAGCATATTATACCTTTAGGGCCCCCTGCATTGGTGAACAGACAGTGTAGCAGGGGCTGATACTCACTGATTGATACACAGCCTCATGGGAACCTTACCCATGGGTTGTTTTGCAGCTCCATCATCTCATACTCAAAAAACTCTCAGGGAGTTTTGTGATGAAATTGCGTAGCTGCTATAATGGACATGAAACAGTAATAGAAGTTTCTCTTTGCAAAGGTCTGACAATGGCAAAAAGTTCGTCTGGGATGCTGCTTGCCATTCCAGAGTACCACAATCCATGATGAAGTTGATGATCCAAAACCTGGTAACAGAACCGTAGAGGAGTGACTGACTGTATATCATTCTCTGTATTGTTTTCTGCCAACACATTGCTTCAGCTTGGCAGGTAAACTAGTGTAAATCCTCTTCTTAGATACAGAAACCGGAGAAATTTACATGAAATTCTTGAGTTGTTTTGAAGTACATGGATAGTATGATCAAGCTGGATAGCTCCTTCCATCTTTGTGAGCATCTATGGTAATTTTATTGCAGGCCCTACAGTAGCAGCAACAGACTTTTAGACCTCTTGCTTACAACAAAAGTTTGCAGAGCTCCAAGAGACAAACAAAAGAGAGGAAAAAAATGAGGCGGAATCAATAGAAGCAAATTCCAAATATGTAATTTCAGGTTTATGTGGACAATTCCAGGTTCTGGAAAATTCCATGTTCTGTAGGCAATTAATTATAGGTTCTGTAATTTCAAGTTATGTAGGCAAATTCCATGTTCAATGTAGGCAATTATGTATGCAACTCCTTAGTTTTTTTGGGATTTGAATGGGAGTAGAGGGTAGAGAGTGTCAGTATATGCGACAAAAATGAAAGCGGAAGCAATAGAAACAATTCCAAACACGTACTGCAATTCTGGGTTCCATAATTTCAGGTTATGTAGACAATTCCAGGTTCTGGAAAATTCCATGTTGTGCGGGCACTTCCAGTTTGCAGAGTTCCATGTTATGTAAGCAATTCCAGGTTGTGGAATTCCTGCTTATGAAGGTAATTCCTAGTTTTCGAATTAGAATGCGAGTAGGGTTAGTGAGTAGCGAGATTCCAAGCGGCCCCAGCGTTTATATTCTGTGGAATTCTGTGGAATTTCAATATTCCAAGCGCGTGAGCGTGTACATTCCGTGGAATTTCAAGCGCGCCTTCTTCCCGCCCTCTCTCTCTCTCTTTCATACCTCTTTGTTTCTCCTGTACTGTCCGCGATCTTCTCCCGTTCTTCAGTGTTTTTCTCAATCGTTGTTGCAGGGTTTTGTTTGTAATACTTGTTTCGTTTTTGGCCTCCTGAGATAGACATTTTGTGGCATTATTTCTTAACTTTTTTTCCTTCTTTGGTTTGCTTCGGATGTGGGACTCGTATTGTGGCGGTGAAAAGAAGAAGAACGCGGCTCAAGGTTTTGTTTTTTGTCCAGTGGTTTGTGTTTAGAACTTTGACATAGATTTTGTTGTGAGGTTTTGTAATTGTATGTTTCTAGTCATTTGTGAGGAAGATTTGGGATCTTTAGATGATGATGATGATGATGATGATGATGATGATGATGTGGCATAGACGCCCTCGGTAGTACCTTTCTCAGGAAGATCGCCGCACAACTGCGATGTGAGCCTCGGCAGCCTCTTCTTCTTGCACTATGTAGAGAAGTGCTAGAAAGCGGAGTTGCGTCTATTTTTTTGCAGAATCCGTCAGGTTTGAAGAATGGAGAGCCGATGATTATGGATTCTGTGCGGCGCGGAACACAGCTACTGCTGCTGCGAGGCCTCATGACACACATGATTCTGCTGATGTGCTCAATCTAGATGGACTGTTCGAGCAGTAGAACGGTGGACTAGAGAACTAGACAAGCGGCAGCGAAAGATGCAGGGTTTTCTGCGGGCAGGGAGTCCTCGTGCCATCCGATGGCGGAAGGGCGAGCTCATCGGTTCAGGTTAGCATCGTTAAATACAGAATCTCGTTGGCTGCTTTCCTTCAATTCCAAAAGAAGATGGGGACCTGTTCAAGCATGCTGATCAAAATAATGCATTGTTTCAAGGAGGCAACAGAGAAGGTCTGAGAACTGTACAGGAAAAAGCACTTTTCACTAGTGGATGCAGGAGCTTCATGTCCTCGTAGGTTTAGGGTTCAGAAGAGGTTTTGGCCTTATCCCTTCTTCTTCTGCTGTTGTGTTGTAACTGTTGCTGTAAGCGTTTCTTCGTTGCAGGTGCTTATGGTTGTGTATATATGGGCCTCAATCTAGACTCTGGGGAGCTTATTGCAGTGAAGCAGGTTTGCATCTCAGTGAACAACATCACAAAAGAGAGGGCACAAGCACACATCCAAGAGCTTGAAGAAGAGGTGAAGCTGCTGCGAAACCTTTCCCATCCCAACATTGTGTGCTACTTAGGCACAGCTAGAGAGGAGGAGGCCCTTAATATCTTTCTCGAATTTGTCCCTGGAGGTTCCATATCCTCTCTCCTTGGCAAGTTTGGTTCTTTCACAGAGCCTGTTATTCGGATGTACACACGGCAGCTGCTATTGGGTCTTGAATACCTCCATAGCAATCATATCATGCACCGTGACATTAAGGGGGCCAACATCCTAGTTGACAACAAGGGATGCATCAAACTTGCAGACTTTGGTGCATCCAAGAAGGTTGTAGAGCTTGCAACAGTCTCTGAAGCAAAGTCTATGAAAGGAACCCCATACTGGATGGCTCCTGAGGTCATTTGTCAAACAGGTCATAACTGGCAAGCTGATATGTGGAGTGTTGGGTGCACTGTGATTGAAATGGCAACAGGCAAACCACCTTGGAGTCAGCAGTTCCAAGAGGTAGCTGCATTGTTCCATATTGGAACCACAAAGTTGCACCCACCCATCCCTTCACATCTTTCTCCTCAAGGGAAGGATTTCCTTCTCAAATGTCTGCAGAGGGAGCCCAGACTGAGGCCAAGTGCAAGTGAGCTTCTCAAGCATCCCTTTGTTGTCAACTGTGACATACAAGCAGGATTGGAGGGCTTTGAGGACACAAAACAACAGGTGGCTGATGACTGGAAACAGCAGCCAAATGGACAGAACAGCATGTTGCAATCTGCAAAAGGTACACTGAGACAGACTGACAATGGCAAGCCCAGTAGTGAGACTAGAAGATATTCATCTTTTACTTTTAATGCTTCTCCATACTTAATGAAGAGATCTGACAACATCAACTGGGCTTCCAATAGGCCTGGGGACTCATATGTGGATGACCTCAACTGTTCAGTGAGGCTGGACTCTGTGAGGTGCACTTCTGCAAACTCTGATACTTGGGATGAGAGATACAACCCAGTATCAGAGCCCTCATTTGCGGATGGCAGCAGCTGGAGGCTTAATCTGACATTGAATGGAGGCTTGTCTGAAGGGCCTGGTTGTCATGAAGATCTGGCCACCCCAGGATCTCAACAAATTGAGGAGGATCTCAGAGAGAGGGGATGGTCCCTGCAGCAAGAAAAGGAAGATGAAGTCACAGAATCAAAAATTTGTGCCTTCCTGGATGAAAAGGCTTTGGAGCTGAAGAAGCTCCAAACACCACTATATGAGGAGATTTTTGAGAATTCAATTAAAAGCTCTCTGTATGAAGACTGTTTGGGAGAACCTAGGCCTCTGGAGAGAAAAATGGCACCTTTGAGTTCGGTAATTGTGAAGCAACCATCACCCAGCATTAGCAAATCACTGAGCAGTCTCAGTGGACAGTCAATGGGGATCAGAAGCAGTCAAGAGATTGAGATGAGTGTGAGCTCTGGTAGCTCTACTTCCAGTGGCAGTTTCTTACCTTCATTGGAGATTCCTTCTATAGGGTTGAATGGATGGAAATGCCTAATTAGTGATACACCACAGCTGCTACCAAGCCCCAGTCTGAGTTCTAATGAGCGTCAAAGGCTCTGGAAAGAGGAACTTCTCCAAGAGCTTCAAAGAAAACGAGAGGAGAGACAAAAACAGTTGTCTCAACAGGTTGCTTCAATGTCTCCTGCTGCGGCATGTGTGACCCATTCCAAGAATCCAAGTTAGAACATGCCTGCACATCCCTGCTGCAGGATTCATCTTTTCTACAGATTCAACAATATGTCTATGGATAGAAGCCCCTTGCTGTTTGCCCTTGGGGTGTTTCCATGGAGTGTCAAACACTTATGTTCAGAGGTCAGATGTAATCCTACACTACTCAAACGTATTGTTTGCACTGCATCAACTCTCCTGCTTCTGTGAAGGTATTGTATTAACTTTGTGCATGTCTTCTCCATGCACCTGTTATCTTAGAGCAGATTTTGACATGCCAATCAGTGTCCCAAATGGCTAGCATGGAACACATGCAAAGAGAGCTTTCTCACATATATCTTGAGCACTGGACTGAGTCAATTCCAGATAACACTGTCTTGTCCAGCCTTGACTTTGGAGGAAGAACATTTTGTTGACAACTGGGATACTTTAGTGAAGAAAACATCAAGGATTGTATTTGAGGAGCCTGATATGGAGTGATAATATCTGTTGTAGTATTAACATGACGTAAATTCTAGACTCTAGTTGTATTTGCAGTGCTGTGTGTGTTTACTGTTAAATGCCTGCCTGCAGGAACTCTTAGGATAGGAGACACTGCCCGATCCAGGTGCAGAATACATGACAATTGAGCAATACAGTGAGCTTGTGAAACAGTGAATGGCAGCAAACTATTGCACAAGCAACCCAGGACCAGCACGCAACAGTTTGTGACATACTGTATTACTTGGGTTCCCAATGAACTTCATCTTTCAGGTGGTGAGTCGAGGAGGGTTCTTCTTGACCCTCACAACATGCAAAACAAACTCTCTCTGTGCTTCAAATTTGGTCATTGGGTGAACATGGCTCAAGGGGTGGGAGATAGGAACTAGCTTTCTTTTTAGATGCAAGATGAACATTAGACTAAGCTAAACTGAAGACTTATTCAGTACTTTTGTCAATACAAATTCTCACTTGTTGAGCATTGAATTGTTGTTATAGGACCTGTCCATCATGATGATGAGCTCAGAGGTAGCAGCAATTGCTGTTAGCCAACTAGTATGTTTTTGCAAAGTAATCAACTTGGGTGATGACATTTTGTATTTTCTCTCAATCTGAACAAATCTTGCATCTAGATATCCCTCATTAAATTAGATTTTGCTCAATGAAACTTGGTTGCCAAAGTGTCTTGAAAGGCCCTAAACTTTTCATAACATGTTTTCTGTTCACCTTAGGGATGCTAGCAGCTCCTGCCCCTCCCAAGACCTTCTCCCAAGTTACTAAAATTGGCAGACTCTTCCATCCTTGCATGACATACACATTGATATCCAAGACTAATGGTCAATAGTTGAAACCTCATCAACAAACACAACCAGAAATCTAAAACTTTTAACATCTCTAGTTTTCTCCAAACACTGCATCACAAACAGATTTCACAATCCCCATGCAAATCGTTGCCCCAATGCTTAGAAGGAATGTCCTTGGTTTTCAAGAATCTGAAGAGGTCTTTGATAGATTTCCAAGTTAGTAACCTCCCAAAAGAATTTTTTTTAAAAGCAAATTGCACCAGCTATTTTCTCAAATCTTTGTAGACCTGTTTGCAATTATTCAACCATATTTTCAAAACTTTTCCTGTGTATCAACTTGCAATTTTTCTCATGTTGCTAGATAGTGTTGTAATACCGAGTGTCCATTGTAATACATGTTTTGGCAAGGAATCAAACTTTAGTACCAACATTTTCTCTCTCCTCTCAATTAGGGTACATACCAATGTTGGACAAATATTTTTAAAAAAGCCTTCAAATATCACCCGAGTACCATCCAGGTATCCCAATCTAAACCCTTCTGGGCATCAACCCAAGTGATACCCTTTCTAATGCCCCAATCACTGGTTCTCACACTACTGAGAACCGGAAATGGTGAGACCCAGTAGATGATGTCTACTTCCATATGCTGAGATCTTGGAAGGGGAGGGGGTGTTTTGGCCTGAGTCCGGTTCTCAAGCTAAGGCTAGGTCCAGGTTCTAATGTCTAGGTAGAAAATCCAAAGTCATTGAATAAGTAAAGTGTAGAGATTCTAGTTTATGGTTTAGGGTTCCTGATGGCATTGCATTTGCGACCATTGCTTGTTCTCTACTCTCTACCTCTTTACTTTTCTACCCTCCAAGAATAAAAGGGTATGAATTTGACCCAAAAAAATCATAACCAGTTTGTGAGAACTGTCCAAAGATAACCAACTCTTATCAAATTTGGGAGAACCAACCTTGGGAGAACTGATCAAAGATAAATAAATAATAACCTACCCCAACTTTTTTTTTAAATTTATTAAATTTATTACAAAAAATTGAGTCTTTATTTTTTAAAATTGTCATAACTGGATCTAGTGATTCTATAAAAAACAAAATCAATACTTGCCCAACACTGGTAAATAGCTACAACTCACATGTGCAAACCTTCACAAAAACAAATTCAACCCATGGAAACTTAGCTGCCCACAAATCTTGAAATGAACAATTCATTCCATTTTTTTCCTTCGTGATATTTTCCTTTGAAAAGCTTTCAGATGGCACTAGTGTGACTACTTTCTCATCAATAGACATGTTAAAAATAGCCACATTATTAGATATAACATCTACAAAAATCTCTTCAAAACAAAATTTGGAAAGGACAAGGGGTCCATGATGACCTAAAAATGCACAAGAAAATACCCAATATCCAACTACAATCTACTGCAATCACAAATCACAAAGTAGTCACCAAACACCTGGTCCAAAAAATGTTTGATGCATCTGCATTTGATGAGGTCACAATGCACATCATCATAAACTTGTGACTTTGAACTCTCCATTCATATTGTTTATATTGGAAACAATATGAACATTACAAATGTAGTGTATAATGTTGTGCACACTTTTACTTAGTGTATATACTAGTAATTATTGTGATTTTACATTTTAAAATCTACATTGTTAAGATTTTTAAAAATTAAACCTTAATTTAGGATACTTGATAAACTTGTAAAGACAAAGCAATAAGTCAAAAGTTGCCCAATGCTTGCAATCCATGCCAACAACCAACTACAATTCAATTGCTAGCTGTTACAACCTAGGTCTTTGCTAGAGAGTTCTATGTAGTGACTAGAGGGTTAGGTGGGTCAACCATCAAGTTATCCCATCCAATGGTGCACAAAAAATATTTGGTGGAAAACCCTCCATACAAAGCATATAACGGCAACATTTGCCCATCTAAAGTTTACTTATGGCAACTTTTGGATGTAAGATGTTATAGGTGTTAATGACTTGCCCAAGTGAATTAGCTTCCAATGACAAGCTACACCAAATGCGATATTCACTAACTTCTTGATTCTCCATTTCACACCACCAATTTAATTGTTATTGTAACTATGAAACTTTGTTTGATGTATTTGATAAATTTCGAATATTCTGTTCAACAATTTGGTAATATCAAAACACATTCAATTTGCTTTGCTCCCATCATACACTACGTTTTACAATTGGCATAATATCATGAATTTCCTCTTGTTCCTTTTCAAATTCTTGTTGACATTAGTTATCAACCTCCACCAATTCTTACTCCAATTTGGTGTTGGGTGTGTTCAAATTAAGGTAGGTTGTAAAAAGGCAAGTAGGTAAATAGGCGGTAAGCCTAGTCTAACCTACTTAACCTAACTTACATGGTTACATTAATTTAACCTATCTATTTGAATCTCTATGCATGCACTTAGGTTGCAAGTATAAAGAATTGAACCTTTCACCCACATAATGATAAATCAAATCCTTACCAAAGAACTACACCTCCAAAAGTGACACTTTTTTTCAAGTTTTTTTTATTTCATGTGTTTATTAGACATCATTATTTATGTAAGTAAATAAGAAAGTTAGATAATTAGTAAAAGATAAGTAAGTAGGTAGATTAACTCAACCTACTTACGACTTAAGTCTACTTACCTAGCTTAGGTAATAATTAAGTAGACCTATGCTACTTACCTAACCTATGTAATAAATAATTAAGTAGGTAGGAATGTAAGCCTAGGTATGTTGGTAGACCAAGGTTACCTACCTAACTTAAATAATAATTAGTTAGTTTGATTTATTAATTAACATAAGATCTTCATTTTGACTAAAAAATCATTGGCCATTTTGACTAAGCATGTCATTTTGTTTTGTTCAACTTAATTAGATGTCTCACTTTATTGAAACCCATTGGCCATTTTGATCAATTTACTCAAATTTTTTGTTTGATTGAATGTTCAATTTGATAAATAATCAAATTAATCATTATAGTCAAATCCACTAGTCCAAAAATATACAATTTCATTTAGGCCATGGACCTTTAATCAAACTGGTATGTTCATTACTTAAATGACAAAGTGATCAACTTGAACAACTTAAAAATCCATGGATTGTAATAATGCTTTATTGAAAGGATTTTATGAAAGTGTGAAAAATATAAAACTGATAGAAAATGATCATTCTAATTTTGCAACTAAAGTGCAACCACTATAACAAAGGATCACATAGACCAAAAATTTCAAATTAAAAAATTCAATTGATTAGGAAGAAAAAAACAAAAAATGTTGAAATTTAAATTTTGTACGATGTTGTTTGTTTCCAATGAAAAAAATACATATATTTTATCAAAAATTGCAAAAATATTCAAAAATAATGATTTTCCTTAAAACATTGTAAAAGATGAAAATTATCTTCCTTCTACAAAAATCCTTCTCAAAGATTATTGTGAAATTATATGTTGTCCAACTTTGAAAAGCTATCGAATTGTGACTAACCATTTGACACAAGCAATTCCAACCTTAAGTAATGGTCGATACTTTGTTGAACTTCCAATGTCTTTTCAAAATTGGTCACTATCCAAAAGGCCCAAAATTATGACCTTGCAAAACAATTTTATAACTTTTTAAATTGTTAGCCAATCATTATCAAATTTTCAAAAGCTTAAAAATTCAAAAAAATAAAATTAACAAAGGTGTTCATTGGAACCTAAGTAAATAAACGACCAAGTTATTTCATTCAAGTTTTCATCATGACCAAGTAAATACGACCTCATAAATGTTATTTACTTTATTTTGAACCTTCAATATCAATTACATCCTCTCTATCCTTATGATGTTCCCCAAGCATTGTCCTATGTTATGAATAAAATTCACCTACTAACAACTATTACTTAAATTCTCTTGTATATTTGTTATGTATTTTTATTTTCTTCTAATGTCTATTATGGATTCATATCTTATTATAGTTATATTTAAATTTTAAGAATAAACATAATCCTGTTATTAAAATAATCAATTTATAATTTGTACTAAAAAATCAGCATATGAGATCATATATTTCTACTCATGTAATTTTCTATTTCTGTATTAAAAAGAAGTCCTGCTTGTTTGTAGCCCAAGTGGAAGGCTCAAGAATGGATGGACCCTCATGGCATGTGAATTTTCTACCTAGATTAAGGACATTTTATTGTTGGAGTGCATCACAAGTTGTAACTTGAATTACAGTGCTCCAAAACATGAGCTCAATTTTTTTAAAATAATAATAAAATCTGCAAAGTTCTTTATGGTTAATTTGTGCCCTCAGTTAGTGCCCAAATCAGTTTGCTCACATAAGGATGGACAATGTGATGTAAAGTATAAGATGATGTCTAGATACAAAATTGTCACTTGGTATACATCCATGTCTTGTTGGGATAAGCTGGATCCTTCGGCTTTTGTACCAATGATTCCCATGGCTTGTGTCTGGTTTGTTCAAGTCTCAAAAGTTTGTTGTATGCACAATTTGTGAAATATGGCAGTTGTTGAAATAGTAGCCACCCACTATGTCGGTCTATGTACAATCTTGTGTTTTTTTCAGAAAAATGCAAAAGAGTGATGACTATGTCATCATCTCAGCTTGTCACCCAATGACATCAGCTGACTAATTCAGACAATTTGGGTATAGATTTTATTTTATTTTACTTTATTTGGAATCTGGCACAGCTTTTCAAATTCTGTGCAAAATAAAAATATGGCATTGATGAATTGGAGAAAACTTCAACATATGTGACAGGAATGTTTGCTGCCACTTTCTGTGACAAACGTTGAATTTTTCTTGCACACTCCCGATTTCAGTTTCATCTCTGAAGTCTTTTTCAAAATCTCTGTGCCTTCATCAGTTCTTTCATGAAAACTATTGGTTTTTTAAGGTTTTTGAAATAACTCAGACCATCAGTTCTCTGATTCTGAAATATTAAAAAAACCCGAACCAGTGGTTTTTATATTAAAATAACCACACAACACTGAAACATACTGCCATCGAACCCCCCTGCCT
>Ga0209208_10002735_pt1 | contig 25305 bp, 19 predicted proteins | sample S1TSphfallax_3_FD_187694 | JGI IMG/M metagenome (GOLD analysis project Ga0209208, IMG submission 187694) | Host-associated microbial communities from peat moss isolated from Minnesota, USA - S1T2_Fd - Sphagnum fallax MG (SPAdes) (version 2) | ecosystem: Host-associated > Plants > Peat moss >...
TTGTTTTAACTGTTGCTGGTTTGAACTTGTCATACGGGGCAGAATCAAATATTACAAGCAGCTTGTTTACATGAGCAGCCACACAGGTGACAGAGTAATTAGTAATTACTTAGATCCCTCATATCCCGAAAGGTTTGTGAAGTGCATAATTGTCAGATGTTTTCTGTGTAGGTGAAGTTTCAATCTGCATTGGAGGTTTTAATTTTTCCCACTCTCTCAAACGACTTGATGAGAAATAAATCTGTCCTATTCTTTCTTTGGTATCATGTATAGAACGTACGCATCTTTTGGCAAGTTAGAGATTGCTTTCTCAGCTTCTATGATGCCCCTAACTTTTATTGTAGGGCTCCAATGCAAGTACAGCTTTCTACACCACCACCTCTCCATATTTTGGTTTCCAAAAAGGCAAACTGGATCTGAGCATAGATGAACACTGATTTGGGTGAACCAGCACCTGCACTGGTACCATGGACAAACTCAAATTTGTTTTTGGGTTTCTTCTAAACATTATCAATGTCCCATCTGCCTAAACTAAACTAGGGTGTTCAAGTCCAATTTTGACATTCCCCAGAGTTAAATATCACCACTAAAGAGATAAAGATTCAAAATGACAGGAGGTTAGCTTTTGATTAATAGCCTTTGAATTGACATTTCCGAGAGGATGTCAGTTGTACAAAAGCAACAAGCCTCGAAGGCATTTTTTAGAGGCATATATTATGAATCAGATATACTTGACAAAGTAATTTTACTGTCAGTTTATTACACTATCATGGGCGTTAAAAAACAATCTCTAATTTTCAAGAATGAATAATTTTTTTGGGGGTTTTTTTTTGAAAGGTTTGACATTTGTTTTAAAATTAGCATGTTTCATCTTTTCACACTTCCATTAGAATTCAGAAATAATAAGATGAGTAGAAATCATTTCAGATGGATTGGCTTTTGGCTCGTATCCACACAACTTGAAAAATTGACGAGTGTCTTTTTTCTAGAAAGGAAAAAAACAAACTCCCTTGATGGGAATTTGGAAGGCTGGAATCTGGATAATCTGAAATTGTAGAAACCTATTTTTGTCCATTGGATCTTAGATATTGAGACCATTGAACTCAACATGTGTCATCCCTTAGGAGTGAATCGAATACGGAGAGGAGGAAAGCAGACCCCTTTTACTCAGTACATTGCATGAAATAGCTTGTGGGGAAGAAGGGGGGGTGGGAGGATGGAGGGTCCACAGAATGGGTTCCCAATTCCTCTCAGAAATGTCATTTCAAAGGCATGTTTCCAGCTTGAACTGAGTTCTGGGAACTTTTTTTTAGAGTTTAGACTCCTTGGCTAAGTGGGTGGCACACCAATGGGCCATTCCCACTTGAACCCTAGATATCCAGGCTGACCATAAGACCATGTCTCTAGAATAATGTCCTCTAATTTAAGTGAACATCTTTCAGACTATAAAAGTAGAAAAGAAAAATTTGACAATAAAATGAAATGGATGTGGATGGACGGTAAATTATAAGTAGTTATAATTTTGTTCATGGATTTTAGAATCCAACTACTGTTTCTTGAAAATATTAAGAACAAACCAACTGCTTGCAACAAACAAGATGGAGAAACCTATAATTTTTTATGTGAAAAGCTTTCAATAGGTTCCAACATTGATTAGAGGTTCTTTATTTTATAGTATAGGTTTGATACTCAAAAGAAATTTAGTCGAGTGTGCATTTCAATAGAGATGGAGTATAAAAAGTTTCACCAAAACACTTTCACTTTTATTTTCAAGAAAGTCACAAATGAAGAAAGGGAAGTAACAATACAACATGAGATAGAGTTGCTTGATGCATGTGTTTTACCAAATCAAGTCTAGTTTGAAGCAAGTGGAGAAGCGTGTTGTGGGTAGGCCACAAAAACATGCTCTATAATTATTGCCAAACCAAGAGATTAAGTAAGAGGAAGGTGGAGGACATCGCAAGAAACATCAGAAAACAAGAAGGGAATTCACCAACTAGTTCCAACCACATCTTTGGCCACCCATCACTATTGTTGTGAAAAAATATGGTAACAACTCCCAAACTTTACACTTCCTCAAAATTGCTGATAAGAAACCTAGAATCCCAAATCCATATGAGAAATTAGGGAAGGCCAATTTGTGAGACTAGTTTACACCAAATGGTGAGTTAAAACCAAATTACATTCATGCACCAAAACTTGGAACAATAGTAAAACAAAAATAAAAAAAACTTACTAGTACTTGAAGAACATCCAAAACTTCGAAATGTTTTGGTGAGCTTGTTACTGAAAATGCAAAAAGCAGGCCAACCCCTTATTACTTCCAACATACAACGCATAGTGAGAAGCATGATAAAATCTCTTGCTTTTAAAGTCATAAGTGATACACCAAGTCATAAGAGAATGGGTTTGTCAATTTTTGAAGCAATACATGAATTGGAGTTTTAAAATTGTAACATTTATAGCAGGTAAGTTTCCAATTGATTGGACTTTGCAAGGGCAAAACATGGGTTACAAGGTTGTTTACCTTTGTAAAAGCTTACAACATTCCTCCAACTTTAGTGGTCAACAATGACCAAACAAAAATACATCTTGTGCCAACAATAGGAAAGAGAACATGGGAAAATAAAGGTACAAAACACATTATAATCTTTTAAGGATAAAAGATAAGAAACAAGTTACTCTTGTTTCGTCAATTGCAGATGGGTTGTTTCTCCCTTAGGTTGTATTTGCATGTACTACCAATAGAACATTGCCACCAAATAATGATGGTAAAATGATGTGCATCAATGATGGATGGGATCTCACCTTTAATGAGAATCATTGGTCAACTTTGGAAACCACAAAAAGATTTGTGCACAAAATTTTGTTGTCATTTTTGTAGTTTTAGGTTGAGTAATTAACCTTAACAAAACATCAAAAAATGTTTTGGTTAATGGATTGTTGGTCAATTCACAAAAGCAAGGAATTCTTGAATTGGATGAAAAAAAATCACCCAAACATTTTGGTGATTTTTATTTTTACAAACTACACAAATGAATTACAACTTGCAAATGTGATATTACAATGACCATTGAAACATGCCCTCAAAACTCAATTCAATGCCTAGACTACATTATTCATAAAAAAATAAAATTGATAGTGGTCAACAACCAAATTTGGATTTCAAGATGAGTAACCTCAAACCAATAATTTGTCATTGGTTGCATGTTGCATGGGTGAAAGTGAAGGAGATGTAAAACATCATTGTTAAAAGGTTGGACAAAACATGAATCATTAGTGCATTTAAAGTTAATTTTCAACTAGCTCTACATTAGAGGCCAATGCTCCTACACCACTATTCATAATGACCTAAGAATTTGAAGGACAAATTGAAGAATATCCAAATGTAGACTCCATGATATCAATGTCAATGGTCATGGAAGAATGCTTGCAACAAAATTCAATGTTGGTTCAATTATCAACTGTAAACACATCAAGACTCAAAATGCAACACCTAGATAGGGTCAAAAAAACTTAATGAGAAAAGGGTTGAATTCTCACTTAGATGTAATAATAGAAAGCAAGCACCAAGCCCCTAGCTAGAATCCTAGTTTTTGAAAGCTTCATGGTACTCTTTATTGCCATTTTCAACCAACCTACTATAGACCTTAAGTCAAAAACTTGAGCCACTTTGGAGGCTAGTAAATATGACGACTAAGTACTTTTCCAACATGAAATCAAACTCCTTGACAATTTTTGACAATGTTTTTTCATTGGAATTGCAATTGTCAATTTCTAACGAGTAAAACCAAAAGTTCAAAATCATGCCTCACATAAAAACACCTACACAACAACCTTCACATCTTATTGAAGCATGTAAACATGTTGAAGATCCATTACTACATGGTGATTCTCATTTGGGACATAAAAAAACTATTTCAATTCCATGCAAGGTTGATGTTTGATTTTCTTGAAATTTGTTACCATCTAATCAACAACAACTCTACTACCCAATGTCATTGTCATCAAGGATGCACAAACTAGCTAGCAATGGTGGAAGGCATGCAATGCAATATTGCTACAAGAGTTAGTTAGTGTCCAATCCAAGGAAGCAAGGTAAAAAACTATAAGCAAGCTTCTTAGGATGTTGAAAAGTGTGCCCCAAAAAAACATTGTTTCTTCACACTATAAAGGTTCAACATCACAAGATATGCATTTCAAGCTTTACATACTAGAAGACAATATGACACATGAAAGAGAAGGTTACATAGTCCATATTGTGCCTGACCTTCAAGGACGATCCCGTGCTTGACGAGGGTAGCTGCTCTGCTTGCTACAATTAGGATATGCATAATGCTGCCATTCTCTGCGAAACTCGCATCGGAATCCCAGGGTTCCAGAATGAGGCCCCTCCACGAAATTTCAATTAGAGCTCTTGGATCGTCGACATCCAGGCCGTTAAAATTAGGGCATCGTAGCGCTGTGGGGGGTCGAACAAGACGACGATGAAGAAGAAGCAGCGGCAGTGATAGATGCAATCTGGTTTTATGCCTGGTTGCCGTTCATGAGTGTATTGTCTTTCTCCGAGAAGCAACTGCTCGGGAGTATCGTAAGCTTTTTGTGAAATAATAAGCAAAACTCATGTTGTGAAAAGCTGCTTACGGACGTTGCAAATTTGCATTTGTGAAAAACATTGCTCGGAGATTAGGGTTTAGGGACGGAATGCAACCAGCACCGAGATCCAATGTCGCTACGAGAAGAAGACAAACAAGATGGAGAAATAACGCGAGGAAGGGTTAGTTGTGAATAAGAGAACGAGGTGGAGAAACAACATTGAGACGAAGGGTTGTACATATAATGACTTCATCTTCTTCTGAATTCAAAGGGACTGACCTTGAATTCAGAAGAAGATGAAGTTATAATATTTGCTTCATGAACTTGCAAGGGATTTGGGAATCTGTTACAGCAATTCATGATTGGGACAAACTACAATTTTGAATGAAGAACTGCAGAGAGCTGTCAATCTCAATGCCCATTCAACCCTGCTGTCAGCATTTTGACAGAACAGGTAACTGATGCAAAACTCCAAGTGTCCACCAGGCTGTGAAAGAATTTGCTCTGCATTGCAGCAAGGAGTAGGATGTGAGGTCTAAGCAGAGAGCTTTGCATTTGTATGTGATCTTTCCTTCTTTTTTGATGTTCTAGCCAAGCATACTATGAGGTACAATGCTTACACTAGTTGGACATGGATGATAAGCTAAGACGGAACTAATAGAATTTTATAGTTGTGTAGACGTAGACTCCACTGGAAAACAAGACACGGTACACAACAATGGGCATTCAACAAAGCAAGAGTGTTTCTGCATCCTTCAAAGTCTTTCTTGCTAACTTGGGTTTTTCGAGCTCTTTTGGCCTAATGCCTGTTTCTTCATCTAGAGCTTAAATTCCTTTCACTAATTCTTGGCATCTGCAGGGGCTGGAAACTGTCATATAATACTCAATTAGCACAATAACATATTCATGTGGATTATCACCATTCCCCCATATATTTTACTATTGATGTTACTTCCTTCAAGCTATAGAATGTCCTCAATTAGCTTTCATTATAAAAACTATATACTACTTCTATTGACTAAGGATTCGCATGAGTCACACATTATCCTTTGTTTTTCCATGCTCTTTGAAGTCTCAAAAAGAGGGGGAGGGGAAATCTATCTAACTAGGTTTGAATATTTGTTTTTCTAACCCATCTAATTATTCTCATGCCATTATGGTGATTTGGAAATAATATATTGTTATGTTGCAATGTTACTGTTTGTGAAATATATGTACACAATAATGGAATCATAATGTTACACATGTTAAGTCAGAATTCAACTATTCTAAACTTATCTCAAATGAATCTTAACTCCATCTGTGATTACTTGATCTCAACATTATTCCATGCCTTAAGTATGCATAGCAAAATGTGGCTCTCTTGCAATGTATTATCAAATAATTTTAAGTGTAACTTTTGTGCTAATTTTAGTTTGAACTTACATGGTAACAATTATTACAAATTAGATAGTTTAAAAATTCTTAATATTGATGCAATCATACTGACATGCTTGCCATTGGGCAATGTTGAAGGTTATTTGTAAAGTATTCATATTACTCTGTATGAATTCTCCCTTAACCCTAAGACCCTAAACTCTATACCTTGAAACACATAATTATGTTGTTTTGAGCTTGTCATGTTCAACAATACACGCATCCAACCAATAGATTTTGTGAAAGAACCAGCAAAGAATCCTCAGTTTAATGAAAGGTTATATGATCAGTTCTTGAATTGTTTTTAAGAGAATTGGCTACATGCTGAATTGGTTCTTTTATTTTTTCAGTACCACCAGTTCAAAATGGGTCCTGACTCCTTTGGTGTTTTTAGACCCACTGATTGAGGGGTTCATATACCCTGTGCTTACCTGCCAGTTCTTTCTATGAAAAAGAGAGAACTGCACAACAATGGCATAGTCCAACCTTGCTCATTGATCAAATTCCCTTTCAAGGATGAACAGGTCAAGCCTTACTCTTTTACAATCTCCTCAGCCTAACAAGAACTTGCCACTCCCATGCACAACCCTCTAATGCACCTCTATTTAATCTATAGAAACCCTTTCTACCTTATCACTGTTTTATTCAGCTAATGACCATTTCAAGTTCCCATCACAAGACTAATTCCTTTCTGACCACACCACATCCAATCTATTGCTAACCATGATCATGCTCCAACCTACCTCATACTTCACACTCTCCCCTACCCCTTACCCTTCTTGACAACATCCACCCCCACCCCCCATCACCCACACACATACATTTGCTTGCATCCATAAACAATCATCATCTTATCCACCTCCTGAGTTAAAGAGAAATTGGGGCAAAGTGCTTACACTCTTCCTTGTTTGTATTTGCCTCAATATGTAGCTCTAGTTTTGTCACATGCATTCTAGTAACTTTGGAAGATCACTAGATCTGTGTACCTCAGAGAAATATTCAACACATTCACAAAGTTGTACATCAAGCCTCATTTACAAGGACCAAAGCTTCTTTACGCATATTAATTAGCAAAGGTAATGGTTGTTGAAGCAAGGAAAACAAGAAGGTAACCTGGGATAAATGTAGAAATAAGGTAACACAGAAAAAACATACAACAAACAAGCAAGAATAGTAGCAATCATACTAGTTCCAGGATGCATGAAAAAATGCTCTAATTCTCAAACCACCACTTTCCAATTGGTGTCACCCTTCTAGTAAACTGAAACCCTAATTTCCAAATCTGCCTACTGCTTGATGTTGCCTTACACAATTTAGAACCATAAACCCTGAATCCCCTTGATGGCTCTAATTCTTGGGTAGCAGCTGGAGTAGTAGTTCAATATGTAAGGAAGGAAGAAGCTTCCAAGCAAAGAACACTCTCTTTTGTGGTTGCTGCTTTTCTAATGTTTTTAGATATCATTACACTATGGGCTTCTTTGAGAGAAAAACAAGGCTATACATAAGAGACAACACATGTGGGTTGAGACTTGCACTTCATATGGTGAAATGCACAAAGTTGATGCGGTATGGAATGAAACAGATGCAGTATGCCAGCAACATAAAAACCGGTGTTGTGAAGCCCTGGTCATCTTCTATTTTAGGGGTGTGATGCCAAAACCATAGAACAGTCGTAGCATGACTAATAGAATAATGCACCTCTTAACATGCCCAAACACAGATGGGCAGACTGTACTAGATCATCTCTTTTGGGAAAACCCCAGATTCATGGATTCTGATTACTAACCTTCTTAATTGCATTGCTTCCAGAATGACTCTTCCACACACCCCCCTGTCAGTTTTGCATGCGTCAATCAAGCAAGATTAGTTCTGTACCCCTTCCAATTCACAATGTGTGCTCGAAGAGAAACCCTAGATCTTTAGATTAGACCTGCTTGAATTACCCAAAGAATCTCAAACTATGACAATGTTATGGATTCTTAAGCTTGCTGCAAAAAAAAATCTCTTGCCTGAATACTTGTGAAGATTATCTCTCTACAAAGTCACAGCAGCATCTGCCCGGCGATTCAGCTCCTCAGTCCTCTTGGTCTTTCTCATGGCCTCCACAAGCCAGAACACTCCTTCCTGAATGCCTGAACCATCATAAGCAGACATGGCCTGTACAAGAGAGGGCCGATCATTAAGCTCCTTGAGATCAAGATAGTTAGAAAAGTCCTGGGCAGTCACAGCTGCTGGCAAGTCCTGCTTGTTGGCAAAGATGAGTATTGGAGCTCCTTGCAGATCTGGATGTCTGAGAACCTTCTCTAGAGCTGATTTTGCATCATCAAATCGCGACTGATTTGCAGCATCCACGACATAGAGAACGGCATGCGCTTCTTCAAAATACTTCTCCCAGATGGTTCGCAACCCTAACTGCCCCCCAAGATCCCAGAAGATCAGCTTCGACTTGTGAGCTTCCACACGGCCGATGTTAAGTCCCACGGTGGGAACAATTCTGTCTGGAGGAAGACCTTCCAAATCTGAGAAGAGCGTCTTTAGCTTCTCCAGCACCGTCGTCTTGCCTGCCTTGTCAATCCCCAGAATGAGAACATGGAACTCGGCTTTACTAAACAGGTATTTCCAAAGCCCATACAGCAATGAAAACATGATCCCTTCCAAGTTCTCTCTTACAATCAATCCCCAAACCCTCGGCCTCCTCCTCCCCCCCACCAATGAACATCAACAAGACATCTTCATAGTCGTCGTCTTCGCATCATGAAGCAGCTCCTCCTCGTCAATCATAAATCTTACGGAAAGCAAGAGCAAAGGAAAAAACCCATCTCCCTCTCAGAAAGCATCATCATTATCATCACTGCCTACTAGAGAACTGGTTGCTCCGCCATTCATTATGAGAAAACATACATTGGGAAAAAAAAAGATACAACAAAACATAGACATAAGCTCGAGTGTGCATCTCCACAACAAAACCCCAAAAAATTCAAATCTAAGCTACAGCAATAAACGATTTAGAGTCAGATCTGAAAGCAGAAGAGTACATAAAGAAGAGCGTACTAGAAATTACACACACACACACACAAAATCTTTTCGTCATTTTCTCTCTCTTCTGCTGGACACTCCTCACCTCACCTCAGTGCACTAGTAGAAGATGACAATTCTGCAAGAGAGCAAAACGATTCCATCTTAGATTGGTACTTTACACTGGTAGATTACACACTTTCCAGGGAAAAAAAATCTGGGTTTTCCGCAAAACCCAACACTCAATATAATTTCCTGCCCATTCCAATGCCCCATTCCTCAAAACTTTTTCAACACCTCCAAAGTTACAGGTGAATTCCACACAATAATACATCATCGATCGAATTCCACACTAAAAATGCAGATACTAACTCCTCACCTCACTCACCTCAGTCCACTAGTTAGTAGAAGATGACAATTCCACAAGAGAGCAAAAAACAATTCCATCTTATTGGTACTTACATTTCTTTCCAGAAAAATAACATAAAATAAAATAAAATAAAATCCAGGATTTCCGAAGAACCCAAGACTCATAATATGTCCTGCCCAAACGGGTTTGTGTGCTAATTGCTAATATCTTTTGCACCAATTTGCATCCCATTATTTTTTCAATTGCATTTGAATCCAAATTGAATTTTCTTGGATTTTCAAGTGCAACATTTAAATGCATTTAAATTTATTTGAACATAATAAATATGTTGTTTACTTAAAAAAACTTTGGCTTTGTGTTACTACACACTATTAGTGATGATTAACTAACCAAAAAAATAAATTAAATGATTTTGTGAAATTAAGTTCCATTTGAATGAAAATTCCATAACACCTTGGCCATTTCAACACATGTTCGTCAAATAATTTATTATTTTGAAAAATTCATTTCAACAATAGAATATTCTTAAATATTCACTATTATCATTCACAATATTTTTTTATTTGGAAGAAATACTTTTTGAAAATTGCAACATTTCTGAAAATAATATAATTAGTGTTGAATTGGCCAAGGTACTAGGGTATTGAATAAAATTCAAAATTCAAATATTATAAAATTCAAGCCTCATTCAATGTATTTGAATTCAATTGAGAGCCGAAGTTTCGAGTAATTAACATATATATTATGTACAAATAACTTAAATGCACTTAAATGTTGCACTTGCAAATCCAAGAATACAATAGTATATCCTACAAATACATTTGTGTTAATAAAATTTGAAATACAAAAATAAAAAAAATTGCAAATGAAATTTTCATTTAAAAAGTTGTTTTTTATGTGCTTGATGGTCCTTATTCTTCAGTCTTAAATTGTTGAAATGATTTTCTTTTACAACTAAAACCCCATGGCCAAGGAAAAAGCTCTTTAAATCAACTTTATAAAAAGCTCTATTAATAATTTTATATTTAAATAACTCTTTAAATTTAAATTTAAGCTTCATTTGGAAAACGTGAAAAAGAAGTAAGATTAATTGTAAAGGAGATGGAGGTTTATCAATTAAATAATATCCCCTCCTTCTCCCCCGTTTTTTAAATTTCCCTTGTATGTTCCCATATTGTTTCCAATAGTTCATCATTAAGATTTGTTAAGCTGCATTTTCATTTGCTTTTGAAAAGCTATTGCAATAATAATAATTTGAATTACATACATATGTATGGGTCATTTGAAATGACGGATTCTAGATAAACTAAGAGACTATAAAAATAATATGTATTACTTTGTCTTGTGACATATCCTCAACATTCAATCTAATTTTTTTATTATCTAAATATGATATGTATAAGTAGTATACATATATTTAATTGTTAAATATATTAAGAAAATAATTCCAATGGTGGTGATTCATCAAAGTTGGTTTAGGTATAACAATTTTAGGTTTCATAAATTATCCTTGTGGATGATAATTACAAATTGAAATTTGTTAAACCAATTCTCAAAGTAAAGAGGAATGAAAATGTGTCTTTTTGGATCTATCTTTTCAAAGTTATCTCCTTTTTTTCTTTCAACACCACATTTAGCAATAGATTTAGCAACACACTATTGTTACCTTAGTTTGCCCTATCAACTCTAGGATTGAAATGTTTCAAGATTTTCCATCTAGTCTTCAAAGAACCAAAAGCATTCTCTATTACAACTCTTTTTGAATTCATGCTAGAGTCAAATTTTCTTTTATTTATGTCCACCACATTCTGGGTTTTGAAATTCTTTTGCAAGGAGCTGTGAAACAGGGTAAGCTGAATCACCAATCAAGTATGGTGTGCACCTCATACCTCGCACGTTGATCACTGGTTGTTGTAAAATAGCATGGTTCTCAAGTCCTTGTAAAGATTAGAAATCTTGAATTGTCCACTGTCATGTACACCTCCTAATTGCCCTGCACAAACATTCTAGAAGACTTTTATCTACATCACATACAGATTGAACCACAATGCTGTGGAACTTCTTTCAATTGGAAAAAATCACTCTATGCTAATGTCACTTTCCTACTAGGGAGATCAGCCGATGGGATATGGGTGCCATCAATTGCACCACAAACATTTGGCAACCCAGTGAGTTCCTGAAATTGGTCTATGATCTCTACAAATGGTGACCTTCTGGAATGCTAATGTATCTATCAAACATTTTATTTCTATCAATCCAAGCATCACAAAGAATGTCCACATGCTTTCCAATAGTGGAAGCACCAACATTAAAACGGTCAGCCATATGTGTGGCACTATGGCCATGAGCAAATTTGTAAATGACAATAGCCACAATTTTCTAATCTCCAATTGTGGCCTAACTGGATTCATACATTGAGATTTCAAGAAGGGTGTCAACTCCTCCACAAGATTGTTGAAAGCCTCATAACTCATTCTATAGTACAAGAAGAACTTTCTATCCCTCATATGGGAGGTTGTACCCCAAACATGTGTTTCCACATAGCTTCAATCTGTGGATTGTTTGGGTTCAACCCACCACAACCGAGGAGGGTGTTGTTTCTTTCTTGCAATCAAACACAAAAATGGGAAGAAATTACCTGCTAATGAGGGACTGTTTTCTTGACACAAAAACTTGTGCACAAAACTCCCCCACCCTTGATCAGGAGGATGCACAATTCCCCAATTTAATGGACAGTAGCATCCATATCAAAAGAAATCTCCCAATGAAGCATGAATCCATGTCTATTCTCAAAAATCAAATTCTGGAGTACAGAGCTGAAGTGTTCACAACTCCAAGAGTCTCAAAAAGAAAAGGACTGAAAATGTTTAAGTCTCTGGAGTTTGTAGTCTCTGGAGGTTTAGTCTCTAGAGTCTCAAATCTAAAAACTACATTTTTCCTGCAGCCTTTGGGGACTATCACTGATGAGGCAAACAAGCGTCAGCTTGCATGTACCCTCCTAGGCAAACAGTTGGCTCTTCAAGTGGTGGGGCCTCCTCTCTGCCATGTGCCAGGCAAATGGGGGGCTCTTAGGTGCACATGTGCATAAGTTTATAGTGGGTTATCACTTAGCCATATTCAGCATTCATTGCGCTCGTCACTTTAAAGGGCTTTAGGATTTAAGTTTACAGTTAAACTCTAAACCATAAACCTGAAATCAACACCATAGAAATTGCACAAAAAAAAAAACCTGAACTCTGCAAAGATGACAAGAAGCTATGTTGTGCTTTGACAGTCCAAATGCCCTGGTATGCTAGAAAACAGATGGGTCAATACCAAAGAGGAAGCTGGGGTGGTCAATGTCTGAGTGGATAGATACCAATGCAAAAGAGATTTTGGACCTTACAGAAGACTTGGTGGAATTCTTCTTTTTTCCATTTCAACATCGTCAACTATCACCTTGAGAGCCGAGGCCCATAAAAGTGCACTCCAGAGATCAAACAAGTTGATGGCAAAAAAAAAGATGGAAAAAAACAAATGTGTCTCAGCAAGCTTAGACTAACAATTTTCAGGAGTGATGGACATTTACATCAAAGGAATGACTTGAACATTCACTGCTCCTCTATGGGTTTGCACCTTATGTCTTCAATTCCTTAACCACTCGGGAAAACACAGCTTTTGAAGCCTGAAGCTTTGAAGGGTGAGATTTGTGGAGTTGTGAAATCAATTAACCAGAATGGTCTTTCACAATGGTCTTTTGCCCAGAGATTGTACCTTCAAACTGATAAACAAGAGACATGAGGTCCTGCTCAGCTTCTTGTTGTGTCCTTTACCATTTGAGAGCAGCTGTAAGGAAATGGGGGGTCACAATCACATTAGTACACAAACTCACAAGCTTGATCTGAGCATAAAGGAAGACATACTGAACAATCCTTCATTGTTAGATATTTCAGTTTGCACATCAGTATGCACAATCAATTCAGGATATTGATGGACGGATGGAGGAAATACTCTACAAAGCATAGAGTATTTCTGGTCTGCTTGATGCAGAAATCAATAACAGTCCTTCAAATTGCATCAGTCTCTATCCAAGAGCCAAAGAGGCAAAGTTTGGATCTCAATCCATCCAGAAAGCTTCCTATTGAAATCTTGAAAACTGTAGATAAAGATTCACTGGGAGAAGTGATTTAAGCTTGCTATAGGGAGGTGCCAATCCTGCTCACCCAACTTGAAGTAGGCACCCTCACAGACATACATTCTCCACACAATGCTGGGATGAAGCACACAGTAGCCAGTACAAATTTTCTAAGTTTCCCATCAAGTATGTACAGTTACAGATGGATCTGAATAATAACTGCAGATGGCCAAAAGCAGATGTGGAACATCTGCTGTCATTGACTATGTACCAGAACATACAAAAAATTCATTCCACAGATTCTTCTGCTTTAATACCACTGCAACAAGCTAGAAAAATACAAAAGAGTGCAAGGCAGACTTATGAAAGATTTACTGAGATGTTTTGTGTGTGTTATGGTCATGTTTGAAGCTTTTTTCCCTTGCAAAACGACACAAGAGGATGTGAGGAAGTTAATAAGTGCTAAGAGACAGACACTCACATAATTACTGGTGCTTGATCAACAGCACTTTGCTCAAAGTTTGCAAGCATCCTTCAGTTGTAACACCATCTCTTGTGACTGCTTGACACTGCAAGAGAGAACAAGCTTTCTGTGCTCACCATCCTCAAACTTGCTGCTCATCTAATGAAAATATGCCTCCAATCCATGTCAGAAAGCTGAAGAAGATGGCTAAAATTGGCTGTCAAAGAGAGATGAGCTCTCAACTCTTCCATCTTACAATAATATCAGTTGTGACAAAAACTCTCCCTTCTCTGAGAAACTGCACTCACTCCTTAGAAATGCACAAAGCTCAGATGACAGATCATTCCTAGCAACCTCCACAAAATAGAAACAAACTGAACCAGAATACAGCTTAAGCTAGAGCTTCCAATTCACTATTACCAATATCCTTGCTAGCTGCAACAGATTGCAATAATGCCTCTTCCTTCTATCTCTATTGTTACCATCACTTCCACTATCAGCACCTGAAAAAGCACCTTAAAGTCCACTACTCTGATGTTGCCACATCTCCGAAGCCATCAATATGTATGCAAACAATCTCTGAAATCATCAACATATGTATCAATCTATGAAACATACAAACAACTGCACAATGTCCTGCATATTCGTTCCACCACTGTTGATTGTCTACAGCCTCCATTTTGGCAATCATCACTGAGATCCGAAGCTTCCTGTTCCATCATTTCTGGGTCTGCAGATTATCTAGCCATGTTGTCTCCAATCACTCTGAGAACAAATCACAGACAGAAGATGATTGTTCAAGTGAAGCCAGTTATTGATGCTCTGTGGTTCATCATCCCTGCAGCAAAACACTTGTTGATGATTTGCTACGCCTCCAGCCATCACATCTTGAACATGTCCAGGGCTTTCAGAGATCGCATAAAACTCAAAAGAATTTGCAAGAAACACGTCAAATCTTGAACACACCTGGTGCCTTCAGAGATCACAATCTGCTTTGCAGTACTGTCAAAACAAAGGAGTGTCACACCTTTGTCTATGTTTGATGCAAACCTGCAATGTGAAACCTTGCAATTGTGAAATGTGGCCAAAAAATCTGGGACAGGTGTGGATTGCTTTGAGCATCTAAAAAGAAGTTGAAAAGTCTGGTGAAGCTTGGAGAAGGTGGCATCTCCACATACGGACGGTGACAAGCAAGGGCAAGGCATGAAGAAGTAGAGGAAGAAGATTCAGAGAACTCCAAGAGCATCTCTGCATGCCAAGGGTGACAAGGAAGGGAAAGGCATGAAGAAGTAGAGGAAGAAGATTCAGAGAACTCCAAGAACATGCAAAAAGTGAAAGGAAAGACAAGGCATGAAGAAGCAGAGGAAGAAGAGATTTGGAGGAGTCAAGCAGCAGCTGCTGCAGTGTGATTGTTGCAGCAAAAAACTCTCTACACACAAACAGTTACACTGCAGCTATGCAAATCAAAACCGTCTCAGGAGCAAAGTCAATGCCAAAAAGGTATTCTTTCTCTCCTCAGAGTCCTCTTTTGTTGTTGCTGTTGTTCCTTGCGTCTGTTGCTCCACTGAAAGTTGCAGGATTTTGAAGATACTCAAGCTTTTGTTTTGTTTTATCAATAGCTTAACAGTCCAACAAACAGACTACATATAGACACCTGATCAGCATCTCATGATGCAGAATCAAGCAAGCACCCTTGCAACCCATAACTATCCTTTCTTCCAAGGCTCATTCACATGTCACTAAAAATCAGAAAGTGAAAAAAATGATCTAAAATCCAAAATGAAGAGTGAGAGCACAAATCCTTCTTTACATTGAAGGTGACATTGAGCTGACATAGAAGACAAGCAGGAAACACCCACTTGTGACCCAAATGTGTCCTAGATTCTAGAATCAAGTGACCCACAGTATGCACTAATCATTGTAAAGAAAGATGAAACTGCAATCGCTAACTGTGCAGTATGCACCCATAAGGACACAGTGCTGCTGCATTTGCCCTGAAAAGGAAGGAGATGGCACCATTGGTTGAGAGTACTTTACAGAGCATTGTAGCTAGAAAGTGGAAGTGTTTACACATCTGCACAAGAATTTTAGAGAAGAGAGTTGTTGAGAGTGAACGATTTTACATGGGTGGGTTGGTTGGTGTGCCTGAAACTTCCAAGAGTAGCTGGTGGTGGTAGCAATTCAGCTTCCCAAGATTCCCATAAACTTCTGCCCTTTGCTCCTTGCCAGATTCAAAAGGAAGTCAGTTAAGACAAACTCGTAGTCTGGCATTTTGCCATAGCCTGCACCAATCCACAAATCAACACTTTCAGACATAACCCTTTTTCGCAAACCAAAATTTATCAGCTTTTGCTCATATAGAACACTTCCTCAGCAAAGTTAAAAATGACTTGAAAGTGTCATCTTCATGGAAGAAAATGAAAAAAACACCACCTCTTCTACCCACTTACATTGTCTTCATCATATCTGTACTGAATAGTCCAGAAGAAGTTCAGGCCTAAAACGATGTATTCAGTATCCTCAAATTGTGAAATGGGCTGTGACAACTTCTAGTGTATGATTATTGTTTGTTTCTATAGAAACTCCAGAAGTTCTTACCAGGAAAGTAATTGATGTCAATGACATAGTATTGATCTCCAGCTCCTCCTTTGCGAATAATGTCAAGGTTAAAGAGTCTCAGACCCTTGTACCCATCAAACAAACTTCACAATGTAAGATACTGTGTAATTATAGCACACACCCACTATTCAAGAATGAAAAATGCTTGCAGTAAATTTATACTTGTTGTGAGTTGGTTCAGAATGTGCAGATTATGTTTGGAGAATGGATATTTACCAATCTGTGTCGAAGCTGCTTTGAGAGGCAATCCAGCAGCTGTTGTGGAGGCAGCTCTACACATTTGAGTTAAAAGACATAAGAATTCACCAATACACCAAAATACTATCCTCAATATTCCCAAAGAAAGTTCGGAACTCCCAGAGAGTACACAAAAGAGACAACTCAACTAGAACCCCTTCACTCCATTTACACATTGAATCCAATCTGCCATATCAACTGATCCACTTCAATGAAAAATTGCTTGGAGTGACAATTTTCAATTGTACAGGAAAACAGGTCATAAAACAGCAGGAATTAGCACATTCATAGCCTTCTGTGATTTGACAACATAAGTAGAGTCTCTACCTGCAGCTTGAGGATCCAGATCAGCATCTTCAGCAGTTGCTGCTGCACAGGAGACTCTTGGGAATGGAATCAAACCATTACTTTCTGACTGCCCTTCCTTGACATCTGGCAAAGAAAATCTTCGTACCACCCTGATTTGGTCTCCAACAACATAGACCTTGAAAAGAACTCCGCCTGCATCAAAGGATCCAATATCAACCAGAGTTAACATTTTCACTGGGTATATTCCTGGTGGAAAGTGTTCAGTAGTGCATATCCCAGCCAAAAGCTAGTCTTTTGACCTTAATAAACTCAGTTTCAAAAATTCAACCCATGACTACTATCAAAGAAGCGCCTCATGACCTACCAAATCAGAGATTGAAGTTTGCACGGAGTCCAATTCTTATTCTAAGTTTTATATTGCTGGATATGAAGTGGTCAAGAGGTGCACCATGATTAACAAACTCTTGAAGAACTAGAGGAGGCTCCAACTCTGTCAAGCAGTATTTGTCATAAGCCAATGACAGGGCATGTGACTTTGCAGTTCCATCTGCTACTAAAGGTTTTGCAACTGCACTCACCTCCACAACCAGACAATGCCATGAGAAACTAGTCTTCTTCCCACCAAGCCATTGTGCCAAAGTTGCAGATAAATTACAGCGTGAGGTTTACCAAAACAATTCCTACATTTTCACATGGAAAGGCACAAGAATGTGTACAAGCAACTTATTGGCATCTTTCATATAGACAATGTGATGTATACAGTTGGTACAGACCCAATGGCAGCTTCAGCCCTGCTGCAGCTACAGAACTAGGAATGGATGCAGCATTGCCAGTAATCACCAACTGTTTCGGGACACCAACATAACCTGATTTTGCAGAAAGAAAAACACAAAACAACTGAAGTTCAGACATTTCCAAACTTTAGCAAGCCCTAGGCCTACACAGAAGTTCAAATGCTTTCCTAAGTCCCACCCAGGTCATATAATAGAATATACGTCTCCTAACAAGTTTATAACTCAGATCCTAGAACAAAAGTCCCAGAAGGCCAACAGGGGCTGTTATACAAATGTCAAGGGAATCCATCGCAATGAGATGATCTGGGTGTTGATCAAACAAGGAAATCATCAGACCATGAACAAGAAAGCACTTTGAATGTATGAATCACTTCTAGCTGAGTTCTGCAAAAAGAGAAATGTCAAACCTCCACAGTCACAGAGGTCCAATTGTGTGACATCCTGAAGCATTGACTGCCTGTTTCGTAAATGCTGGATAGCCTCTGGAGGATCGAGCACAATCACATCTGGATACTTCTGCTTGTAATCCTGCAAATACGGAAAGAAAGACCCAGGGTTATGACAACTATGAGGAGCAAAAGGATTGCAGACTCTCCTTCAAGCATTAATTGTGTGGATATCAACATGCATCATGTACTTAGTTCCTTCTAACACCAGGCATTTACCATTTCCAGACCTAGGTCAGACACCATTCATTTTGCAGCTCTATCAAACTCCTGCTCACACACTAAAGATTTGATGAATTTTTCTGGAGAAGAGTTGTCAGACCAGTCTTAAGGCATTCATTTCATACCCATCTAGATTCATCAAATCATAAAGACCAAAAACAAAAGTGACAACTTGCCAACACAAGGAAAGTTCATTGGATTGCAGCATAAGAGAAGGCTTTGAACTTCTTGAACCTTTGAAGGAGTTACATAAGAAAGGCTAAGCACAAAACTGTGAACAACACACTGCAGGCAACCAAGATCCCCCAGACTGTTGGCTTGGTAGTACTAAGATTCTTACCTCCAACTCTTGTTGCCACTCTTTCCCTGTTATCTACATACATCCAACATGCCCAAATGCAAGAAAGTAGATAAATCAATACCTTGACAAGATTTGAGAAAACAGATGATCATTGGGACATTCTTCTGTCAATCAGTGGAGAATATAGACAAAGCATTTCTGATGCATCCAGATTGAGAATTCTTAAGACTGGTATAAAGATTGTTCTTCAGGTTCACAACATGAAACTCAGGATGATGCAAAATGAGAATGCGAATAATTTGCATTCACACAAACAAAAAAATCTGTGCCACTATGGATCTGTGGGGCCCCAGAGGAAAAATTTGACCTTATGCAGTATGATGTCAAATGGTCCTTGATCAGCAAGCACTTTGCTGCGATCTATAGCCACTAGTGTGATCCCCTTTGTTCTGTCCACAGGAAGAAGACAACATTGAGAGAATGAATGGTCAAATCAATGCCCTGATATCATCACATGACATCACAGATTCTTTCTATTGAGATCATGAGAGAGGAAACAAGAAATCATTCTCTTTTCTCCACTGGAGAAATGGAACAAAAAAAGAAGTTCCATATGTGGAAGAAATCCAGACAATAGAGCTTCAAGCAAGCTCTCAATGCAAACAGAGCTGAACTGGCTTCAGAAAGAACAAAGATTCTTAGTCAACAGATATCTTCAGCAACTCTGCATACGCACATGTGTGTGTGTGTGTGTGTGTGTGTGTTTGTTTGTTTACCTTGCATGAATTTCGAACTTCGGCTGAATGAAGCTTTTGATTTTCTTAAAAGAAAGTGCATATCCAACAGTGAAGAAGAAGCGCGCCTGGGAGGGAGAAGAAGAAGCAGCAGGAGCAGCAGCAATAAGATTCTGCGCTCCTCCATGATCTCTTCGCTGGAGCTTGCCTTCCCTCTTCAATTCTTGTTCCCTCTCCTGTCTTTCCGCCTCTTCTTCCCTCCGCCTACTCTCTTCTCGTCTCCGTGCCTCAGGCTCCCGCTCCCTAGTCTCCCATTCCCTCTGATCATCAAATAGACTTCCAACAGACGAAGACGGCCATCTATGATCTCTAGCTTGTTGAATCAAGCCTACTACTCCCCACAAACTCTCAACTGCTGCTGATGCTACGACCGCTGTGGTATCTCCATCCAGCCTCATGCCCACAAAACCAGCAAAACACAAACTCAGTTAGACTCCTCTCTCTCTCTCTCTCTCTCTCTCTCTCTCTCTCTTCACAAAACCAATCTCTGTCTGTCACTGTCTTTCTCCCTTCACAGAACAAAAAAAACTCTGCAGCAATTTCAAAATTCACGTCAAATCAAGAGCGACTTCTCCTTTCCGTTTCTCCAGTACTCACACTAGTCTGCAATTGAGCAGATTCTCTCGTCTCTCTCGCGGATCTCTCTCTCTCGTGTCTGCCGCGAATGCAGTGCAAAAATCCTACTGACCGCAGACCATTACCTTCCTCCTCCTCTTCTTCTTCTTCTTCCAGGCAGATTTCTTTTTTTCTTTTTTGGCTTTTTTGGCTTTTTTGGTTGCGAGAAATTATTCCTGATGAGACCATAAGCTTCTTCCCCACTCTCTTGCAACTTTTTCTTTGCTGGCTATATATTATTAGCCAAAAAAAAAAAACTATATTTAAATTTGAAACTGCTAAAATCATGTGCTTTTGAGATTTCCAGTAGCCGTATATTTAACCAAATTTGAAGAAAAATAGCTAGATTCTTAAACATGGTTCAAGTAGGTAGCTAGAAATACAGAAGGATGTTTGTTTTTTTTTTAAACTTTCATATTTAGCTTGTAGCCAAATCTGGCTAAACCACAAAATTCACTGGAAAAAAACAAATTGGGCTTTTTCCCACCGCCAACTACCACATCACACCCCGCCCCGCTCCCCGGGGCACCCCTCCTCCTTCCTTTTTATTTTACCCCCTTGGACCAAGGTTTTTTTTTTTTTTTTTAATTTAATTTGGTGATGTAGGCTAGCTGAAGTGGGGCTCATGCATAAGATGATTTAAGCAGATTTGGCTACTTACTAAGATATGAAAGTCGAAAAAAATAAAATAAAAATCCTTCTATATTCTTGGCAAACTTCTGAAATTTACTTTGAAAATCTGGCGATTTGGATTTTTTTTCTTTCAAAATCTGCCGAATTTGGGCCATTTTTCCCATTGGAAAATTCTCTTTATGGGTTTAGGTTTATCGAGATTTCGCCACCCCCCCAAAAGAACAATGCCTAAATGCGCGGGTCTCACTAGTTGACCCCAGAAAACAATGGGAGGCCCGGAAAAGGCCCCGGCCCCGCCTCCAAAAATATTAAATTATAAATATAGGGGAAAAAAAAAGGCGATGACGGCGATTTCTCCTCTTCGTGGAAGCTTCGTCACTCATTACTTCAGTCAACGACCTTTTTTCTTAGATTTTTTTTTTTTAATCTCTTTGTTTCTTTACAAAATAAACCCCCCAGTTTTTATTTCTGAGTGTGTCTGTGTTTTATTTTAATAATTTTTTTCTGGCGATTTTTTTTCCAAATTAAGGTTTTTTTTAAATGGCAAAAGATAAGTGTTTTTGGGGTTTTTAAATCGCCTAACATTGAAAAAAAAATTAATAATATAGTTCCAAAACTGCAAGATTTATGTAGTAAGTTGTAGTATGTAGCCAAAAATATGGAAGGATGCTTAATTATTTCTAGTTTCATATTTTTATAGCCAAATCCGTGTAAATCAGCTTATGGATCACCACCACTTCACCTACATCACAAAATTGGGGGGAAAAATGGCAAACAAAAAAACCAAACCAGGGTTTTTCTTTGTTTCTTTTTTCAAATTTTTGATATAGAAAAACTGGAAAAAAAATTAATCCAAGAGTAAAAAAATTAGTTGAATTGATCACTAGAAAAAATAAATCCAAAGATTTCCCCAATTTTTTTTTCTACAAATGAAATTTTTTGTTCAAAAAACACACTTAAAAAAAATTGCCTTAAAAACTCATCATTATTAATTTGGGAAAAAACTGAGACCTCCTAAAATTTTAATTTATTTGGCTAAGTTACTATTTACTACCTTGCAATGGGGGCAAAACCAAAACATGTGGATGCAAAGAAAGGAAAGGAAAGCATACAATAGGGGGATCACTATTAAGGATAGTGGAAAGGGATGTATGATGAGGATGTATGCATTCATCCATGAAATGGGATGAGGGTAAACCATTGTGGGAGCATGGGAGGTGAGTGTTGTTATTGTTGGATGGTTTGGGGTAGTGGGTAGTTAGGTCAAGGGCCTTAGTAAATACCTAAAATTGTTGGTGCATTATTTAAATCATTGTTTTCATCTATATCTTAAAACCCCAAGTTGTATTTTGTTAGTAATATACCTATTCTTTTTCTTGTGAAATGATATTCATTTCTTCACAATGAATTTGATATTTGGCATTTTTATTTTTAAAAATTAATTACTATAAATTCAAGAGCACAATTTCTTTTAATAGGGGAAAATTGGGGCTTTACTACTAATTCTTAACCACATAAAGGCATAAATGGGGAATAAAATTTGAATTTTTTTCTTTCATTTGTCTTGAAAACATGTGGCATTTAAACCTTCAAATAACAAAAAATGCTGAAGGAAAATAGGGAATATGTTAAAAATTATTCTCTTTGTTGAAATGAAAATTTCAAAATTAATAATTAATTATTCAACAAACATGTGTTGAAGCTACCAAGATACCCATGGTATCAACAACTTTGTTTTATTTCCTTCGATTTCTAATACAATGTGCAAGTCCGAACCTTAAATCAAGGAAAGGTGGTGGTCCTCCCAATATCATGTTTCCACTTTGAATATTCGGTTCAAATGTCTTGTAACCACACATGACGGGTGTTGCCCACGCACAACACCCTCGTAAAGACCCTTTGCCGAATTTTTTTTAGTGTAGTAATCGGATGGAACCTTACCCAACATATGTCTTAAAGCACTATTGTGAGGCACTTCAAAATATGCTATACCCACTACGGATGGGCGTTCCATTAAATTATTATTTTTTAAGCCTACATTTTTTGCCCCGCTTTTTCCAATGATACCGCTCGATTGGTATCATGGGAATTTTTTTTAATAAAAAAAAAAAATCAGCCCGAGTCTTTACACACTTTAAAACTTAGCCGTGAGCTTTACCCGAGTTGGTCGGGCCCATGCCCATGCTCATCTCCACCTTATGTGAGCCCTTATTCCGGTAAAGCCCCATGGCCTCGGGCTTTACCCTAGGGCAAAGATTCCACCGATTCAACCACGGAGGCAGATTCTGCATGATTACGGAAGCCCGAGAAGCTTCTAACCGTACGGAGTGTGGCCATGGAATGGCAAAAGCATACCGAAAGGGCCATTACCATTGGCCATTTCCCGCAAAATAGAATAGAATATTCCTCAAACCCTTGCTCACAAACCCATGGTAAAGGGCATATTCTCATGACCAAGGGTCAAGGGGACTGAGGTTTCGGGGCACATCAGTCAGGGGAATATTCTCATGTTTCAGGGGGGAATTAGGGTTTCTCAAACACTCCTCTGATCATGGTCAAGCAACTCAAGGTTATTGAGAATATTCTCCAGAACCTACGGTCGTGAACCCCTTATGACCCATGGTTCCACACTTTTATCCCATAATGCTTTGAGCCAAAGGGGACCCACTCCCATTTTCCAATGGAAAATTCAATTTTGGGGAGCCTCCAAAGTTTCCGTTTATATTTTTAATTTATTTTTAATTTTTAATTTATTTATTCTATTATTATTATTATTTTATTTTATTTTAGTTTTGGGGTGATAGGCCAATCAAAATGTCTTATTATAAACAAAAATAATAATTTGAACTTGGGAGGCACCCCCTTATCTAATGAGTAAGTACACCTAGAACAATATGAGTTCCCTTATGTCATGTGATTTGTGGTCCTTTTTTTTTTTTTGGGAACGTATGATAACAGACACCCCCATTTTGGGGGGCCTATCAATGCAAGCCCTGGGCAAGCTTGTCAGGACTCATGGCTTGCTAGGACACAAAACTTGTAGATAGTGTTACAGAATGTCCCCTAATACCTAAAAGCTCTTGGATAATTTTTCTCTAAGTGTAATGCCCTTGCCCAAAGGACAAGGTTCCAAATTGAACAAAATTTTCGGCCTTTTTTTCCTTGTAGATTTTCATAAGGTTTTCAATAGTTCATCATAGATCCTTCATGTCTTATGTAAATGTGCAAAGGAAAAGAGTTAAATAGATAGGGTTGAAAAGGTAGGTTATTCAATTATTTGAATATTATTAACCTAAGCTGGTTAGGTGCGTTTTTTTCTTTTTTTTTAATTGTCAAAAAATATGAAAATTATGTGATTGTCGTGTTAAAAATTTGGATGAAACTCTCAAATCACAATAGCTTTGTTACTAAGTATAACATCAAATTGTAAATTATTATTTTTTTATTGTTAAACATAATTAACAAATATATATATATAAAGCACCTTGCTCCCGAACTAATGAAGGTACTATGATATACATAACATGAAGATAGAAAGTCACATGTTAATTTGTCTTTTCATATCCATGTAGGTGTGCAAAAGAAAGGAGTGAAGTAGTTAAGCTTTGGAAAAGTAAGCATTTTTATTATAGATTTGGAAGATAATTTATATACTTCGTTTTGTTTTTTCTCAATTTTCTAAAGTAGGTGGATTGGCAATCATTCATAAAAGGACTTTACCAAACTTGGTTAAAGGTTTTTTTTTTAAATCAAAATTTAAAAACCTTGCCTTATTCTAGCAACATACAATTCCTGTGGTTTTAAATATGGCAAATTCAACTTTTGTTTCCTCAAAATTTGGCAACTTTGAGTTTTTTTCAAAAAATTCTTTGAACAAGTTGCAAGCCCTTTTTTTTGTTCCAAAGTGGTAAAAATTTGGCACAAAAAAACATTGCATATATCCATTAATATCCTTGCAACAAAAAAAAAGGTTATTACAACTATTCATTACAAGTGAAAGACATCTTACATTTTGGGGACGTCACTTCCATTTTATTTAAACAATGTGCCCCAAAAAAAAAGGGTGCAACTTATTTTTAAAATTATATATGTATATATATGCTCTTAATTTATTTAAATATAAATAGAGTGCCTACAATTCATTATGAGAAGAGATTTTAAATATATACTAAATATTAGATTATTTCATAACATATAACAAAATATCTTTTATCTTAAGATTTTACATCAAATTATACAAAGAGTGATTCCCCCCCCTCCCCCCCCTCCCCCCAAAAGGTGACACCCTTGGAATGGGGCATATTTAAAATAAGCATTCACAAGAAATGGATCAAATAAATGGGCACTTATTTCAAGAATGA
>Ga0209208_10002736_pt1 | contig 25302 bp, 18 predicted proteins | sample S1TSphfallax_3_FD_187694 | JGI IMG/M metagenome (GOLD analysis project Ga0209208, IMG submission 187694) | Host-associated microbial communities from peat moss isolated from Minnesota, USA - S1T2_Fd - Sphagnum fallax MG (SPAdes) (version 2) | ecosystem: Host-associated > Plants > Peat moss >...
GAAAATAATAATGGGAATAATTGTAACAAAATAGTTAGCCCACATTAGGTTTTAATTATATTATTAGATTAAAAAAACTACTACTCAATTTTTATAATCATTAATTATTAATTACTGAATATTTTGAGTTATTATATTAATTTATTTGGTTATGATATAATAATTAATTAATTATGAATAATTAGCTAATTATTTCAATATTAGCCAATTATTGGTTAATGAAATTGGTTGATAGATCATTATAGTTCATATATTAATAATTTTTATCTAGCTAATTAATTAAGTAATATTTAATAATAACTAATAATATAATTAATTCAGTAGTCATAATATATTGATGATTATTTCTATAAATAATTAGTTAGTTGGATAATTTATAAAATGAATTAGTTAATTTCTAATTTATTTTCTAATTAATTAATTAACTAACTTATTAATTGATTTTTTTATTTTATTCATTAAATAATTAGTAATTTTATTAGTTAATTAGTTAGCTCGTTAGTTGTCATTTACCTATTTAATTATATACTTTTCAAGATGAGAATGAAAGCCAAAACATATGGGATAAACTTTTTAGTTGCAAGTCATTTGCAATTAAAAATGTTTAGTCGCAAATGACTTGCAACTAAAAAGTTTATCCCATATGTTTTGGCTTTCATTCTCATCTTGAAAAGTATATAAAAAAGGTGTTTTCTCTTTATATTTTCATATTTAAAATATGGACATATGGGATGAGCCATTGAAAACGACTTAACCCAAAATAAAATAAAAATATTCATGTGTTTACTTCTAACTACATACTTCCTTAACTTACCTACCTACTTTCCTACCTACCTAAGTAGATATTTGGCCTAGGTAGGTAAATAGGTTTTTATCTAGATAGGTGTTTAGCCTAGAAGGGTAGGTAGGTATATAGGTAAGTAGGTATCTAGTTCAACCTACATACTTAAATATTGATTTAAATTGAATTTGGACAAATTCAATTAATATGCCACATGGCAAATTTCTATTACACCACGTGTCACAATTTAAACCATCCAAATATAAAAATTAAACATCTTGGATTATTTCAAAATAATAAAGATATATTTTTAATTATTAAGAGTTGGGACATGTGGCAACACATAATTTGTTCCCTTGTTCACCAAAAAAATCGCATCCCAGTTGCAAGCGACAATACGTATATGATAAGTCAAAGGATGAAGGCGTATTTTGTTGACTTTTTCTTTCATCCAAAATTCGTTGTTGTTTGCGACTAGTGTCGTTTGCGACTTGTCCAACGTGACTATTAAGATTTTAGTTGCAAATGTCGCTTGTAACTAAAAATTAGTTGCAGAGGCTAGTTGCAAAATGGTCATTTTCTACTAGTGTTTGTAGCTTCCAATCTATGTAACTCTAACTATAGATGTTAGATGGTCAAGGCATCCTTCAAGTTGGCAATTTGGAGTAGTTACAACTGACCTTTTAAATCAACCACCTCTTACAGGCTCTTCTACAACACCTCTTTTGCTAGTTCTTTTTTGGTTGTGGCCAACTAAAAAGCTTTAAAAATGTTGCCCATGGTCTGGGCAGAATCCCTAGAATGGAACAAATGGTCCTCCAAATATTTCAGCGAAGAAATTACCAAAGGGGCCATTGCCATTCTGGTTCGAGGAAAAAGTCCAACCCGTACCAAAAATGAAGTAAAGTGTTTTGGTACCTTATGTCATGGGATTCCTTTCTAATGGAAGCCTTGCATTGGAAATATATGCAAGCCAAATCAAACTTGGATCCATGTTCTACCTTTATTTTTTGAATTCAACACTTTTAATGATCAATCTATCAGAATGCGATTTCCCAAAGACAATATTGAATTCCTGGGACTAAGCCGCCCCAAGTTCCATGATTGCAAAACTAGTAAGAGAGTAGGGGTATTTTTTATTTCAATCGCCATGATGTTCCCTATTGGGTGTTTGTCCCACTGACCTTTTCAATGTCTTCCATGTCTTATCTAAAGTATGGTGGTTCATTTTTTGCAATTTTGTGAAATTCTTGCAAAGTGCCCTCTATTCAAATGCCACAAATGTATGGTAAAATCATTAATGTGGCAAAAACAATTATGGATTAAGATTGTTAACTTGAATAAGAAATTAAACTTGGGGGCAAGGTGCATTAAATATGCATCGACCATATATTAAAGGACTTTTGAAATTAACATATGGACTTTCATCTAAAATTTAGATGGACATTCAAATGCATTTTTCATTATCATTTCATCACAAAATTTGTTATATGGACCCAATATATGATACATGTTAGAAAAATAAATATGAATATTTTGAAAAAAATAAGAAAAGCTTGAACCAATGAATAGATATGGACTTTTTAAGGACCAAAATTGGACCATATTTTCAAAAGTCCATATCCCAACCATTTTATGTTGGATTAAATTTTTTTTCCCTAGCATGCATGTTACAAAGATGTTTACATGGGCAACCCTATATTTGGACTTTATTTCCTTATTTGGATGAGTCCATTGTGACCATCCCTAATTAAAATGATGTCATTGACAAATTTTGCTAATTATAAAATTAGGGTTTGGGAAAGAAGCCTATGGGCGGGAATTATGTGACTACAATTTGCAAAGTGACTTTGGCATTTTCTTGAAATCCTGAACTTTCTATGTGAGCAATAGATAAGTTAAAAGTTCTTTTTATAAGGATTCTTCTTCTTTTGTTGTGCTTGATGTGTATGCTAGAATTTTGAGGAGTTTCCTACAAAATAAACAAACCAACATCTCACAACAGATTGAATGTTCATAAGGTAGACAATTCTTTCTCAAAAACCAAGGCCCTAGGGTCTAGTGAAGGCATCCAACCTCGATGAACAAGATGTCATGCCTCCACCCAACGTAGGAAATAACAAACATATTTCAAGGAAAATGGTGTTAAAGGAAAAGAGTTGGAATTCGGACAAGATGGCAACGCAAAGAAATTTAGAACTCTTGAAGAGTAACAGATTCCAAGTCATAACAATAGACCAACAAAGGAAAAGAAGAAAAAAAAAAGCAGAAAAGACAAATGACTTATTCTAAAGCTTATAAGATCTACTCCTAAGGTGGAGACAACTTTTGCTTGATGCCAAGACCTTGTGCTTGATCAGGTAAATGTTTTATCGTTTGCATTGGTGTTGATGGAGAAAAATGATCAAGCAATCCTCCTTCCCATCCACTACTAATGAATAAGAAAATTCTTTCAACTTATTTTGTAAATGTTTTCTGTCCATTTTGTTTTCAATTCTTGCTTATTGTTTGGATGTAAGATTTTGTATTCTTGTTGACATGTGTTATTGCAAGGTTTAAGATGATGCAAGATTGAAAGACACATCAGGGTTCCCCTCCTTTTCATTAAAATCCTCCTTGTCTACGGTGTCCAATGACGAACATCTGCAAGGATCTCAATACTAATCTAGCATCATATGTATATGTTATTGCTTCACACATTTTTTTAATGTTTGTTCTATGCATGCACATCAAGAGAGTTGAAGCCAAAGTCTTGCATGCAATAGTAGTGCAACCAACTGGACCTATGTTGGAAAAAGAGAATGCAATGTGGTCATGATGAATCCATCAACCTTAGGTTGCATACAACATTATTATAGCTAGAGGTGTTGGAGAAGGAGAACGCAACTACTATTCATAAGCTTTGTCAATCAACCTCAATACTAACAATGATTAGAGGTGTTGGAGAAGGATAATGCAATTGCTCACAAGCCCATCAACCTCAATGGTAATGACAAGGCCCTTTTCATTAGCTAAGGATGAGCAAAGAAACTTTTATTTCTAATTGATTAGCTAAAAGTATAAACACAAATCCATTTACAGATATGCAAATTGAATATGCGCCTTAACGTTACACTTGGGTTTTTCAGAATTAGTCATGCATTTGCTCTTCATGAATTGTTGAACCTCCCTTTGGTGTTTATAAGATAACAAATCTTATGGGAAGAAACACTAGTAGAAATTGGCCAAAATGTAACCACTTTATTTGCAACTACATGTGACTATTAGTTATTTGCAACTACATTTGGACTTTTTGTAACTATTTCTTGCATTGGTCATATTTATGTCTACATTGTAGCTAGTTTGTGACTATTTTGATGTTCATCCTTGCATGAGAACAACATTTAATTTGGTTTTCATCCCAAAAAAAACAATACATGTCCCATTAGTTGCAAACATGACCAATTTAGTTACAACCCTATGAATATACAAAAGGTGTATTTTGTGAATTCTAAGGAATATAGTTGGATGTATTAAGATTTATAAATGTATATTTTGAATGTATATGAACAACCATATTACATGTGTATTCAAATATAATTATTAACATAAATGGCCTTAATATCATGGTTACATTAATTATGTATATTTTGCATATATTAAAATTGTATGTAAGATATTTACCAAATATATTATGCCCATATTACAAATTTATCCACACCATCTTATTATATTTCTTTAAATTATTACAAATGACATTTATTATTATTTATATTAATTACATGTAATAAATAAATAAATTTCAAAATTATCTTTCGTGAATATTTTCTAAATAGTAATATTTTACTACATAATGATCGTAATGATGATGATATTAGAATGATAGGAAAAATAATTATATAACTACTGAAATAATTACTAAAATAATTACTAAAAGTCTATTATATTATTATTAAATTATTTTCAAATGAATAATTTAATTATTAATAATTTAATTATTATTTATTATTAATAATAATTATACTAAATCGTAATAGTTCAAACAAATGACATAATCATATATGATAATAATATAGCTAACCCAACCTAACTACAAATTACATTATTATCATTATTATAAGTAATCAATTATGAAAATATCACTATATTATAATAAGTATATATATATATATTCAAATTTATAATTAATATTTATTAATTATGAATTACTCAATGATTATAATCAATTGTTGATATATAGTTTTTATTTTCAGTTTTATGATTTTATAATAATTACTATAATAATTAAAATGGAAATTAAATAAATTATTATACAAATGCAGAAATTACTTTTGAAGGAAGAATACATTTACTAAGAATATAAAATATTTATTTTGATAGTTCATCAACAACTATAATGAGTGAAGTAATAATATGAATAATAAAAATAAAATAGTTACCTTTCGTTACCAACTAGCTACAATAATAATTGAATTATTTTTATTTTACTATTAAATATTTACTTTTATATTACTATGAACTATAAAAATGAGAATAATAGTGGAAATAATTATAATAAAATAATTAACCTAGGTTAGGTTCTAATTATATAATTAAATTAAAAACATTAGTACTCAATATTATTAATTAATAGTTAGTTAATAGTAATTAACCATATTAATTTATTTGGCTAAAAATAAAAATTAATTAGTTATTAAAAATTAACTAGTTACTAAAATATTAACCAATTACTGGTTAATAGATCATCATATTTAATATATAATTAGAATTATATATTATTACTATGTATTTAGTTAATAAACTAAGTAATATTTTAAAATAAATTATAATATAATTAATTGAATAATCATAATATATTGATGATTATTATAAATTATTATTATTATTATTAGTTAATTAGTTGATTCATTAGTTCATTAATTAACTAATTAGTTAGCTAGTTAGTTGTCATTCACCTATTTAATTATATACTTTTCAAGATGAGAATAAAAACCAAAACATATGGGATAAATGTTTTAATTACAAGTCATTTGCAACCAAAAATGTTTAATCGCAAAAGATTTGTAACTAAAAAAATTATCCCATGTGTTTTGGCTTTTATTCTCATCTTGAAAAGTATATAAACAATGTGTTTTGTTTTACATTTTCATATTTTAAAACATGGGCATATGGGATGCACAAATAAAAACAATTTAACCCAAAATAAAATATAAATATTCATGTATTTACACCTAACTACCTACTTCCCTAACTTACTTACTTATTTTTCTACTTACCTACCTACCTAAGTATGTATTTGGCCTAGGTAGGTAAATAGGTCTTATCTAGATAGGTGTTTAACCTAGATGGGTAAATAGGTACATAGGTAGGTAAGTACTTAGTTCAACCTAAATACTTAAATATTGATTTAAATTTAATTTGGGCAAATTCAAATAATATTCCACATGGCAAATTTATATTGCACCACATGTCACAATATAAACCATCCAAACGTAAAAATTAAACGTTTTACATTATTTCAAAATAATAAAAATATATTTCTAATTATTAAAAGTTGGGACATGTGGCAACACATAATTTGTTCCATTGTTCATAAAAAAAATCACATCCTAGTCGTAAACGACAATATGTATATGACCAGTTAAAAGATGAAGATGTATTTTGTTGATTTTTTATTTCATCCAAAATTCGTTGTTGTTTGCGACTAGTGTCAATGCGACTTGTCCAACATAACTATTACGATTTTAGTTGCAAATGTCATTTATAACTTAAAATTAATCGTAGGGACCAATTGCAAAATGGCCATTTTCTATTAACGACACAAACAAAGTGACCTGAAAACAAAAGTAATAGTAGTAATGCAATTAAAGGTGTTGAAAAAAGATTATGTAGCAAATGCTCATGAGCTTTACCCATCAACCTCAATGGTAACAATGATTAAGCCTTTCATTAGTTGATGATGAACAAAAAGATTTATGTTTCCAACTATCTAGGTAAAACTACAAACATGAATCTATTTATAATTATGCAAATTTTGTAGGCAACTTGACTTTGCACAATTTGGTTTTTCATATTTAGTCATCATCACGACCTTAGCCTTGGGTTCATAACCAAGGCAAGGGGCATGGAAAGGTGCGGGCTGGGAATGCAACCCGAAAATGTGAGGAAATGAACCCACATGGGCTCTCACTTTGGGAGTTGGAATCCCAATGGACTCCCAAATCTTTGAAAAGCAATTTGAAAAACCAAAACTCATTAGATTGAAAGGTTCCTTATACAATTGAAAAGATCTTGAAATGTAAATGTCTAAAATGGGTTTACATGATCCATTTGAATATTTACAATATAAGTTATGGCCAAAAGAAGGGATGAGAATCAAAGTGTCAGTATGACTCTCGACCACTAAAAGTTTAAAATTGCCTTGTAATACTTGTGTGAAAAGGTCATACCACATATCATTGGAAAACTCTTAATGAGAGTTACAATTTTGCTTGAGACTTCACCGTAATCGAAGGTCTATACAAGAAGTTATAAGTGTCAAAAGTGGTAGGAGTCTTAATTTTGGGAATTTCAGTATTCCCCATTTAGGAGTCCCGGGAAAAATGACATTTGGGTGTAACCCCCATGGCCAATCACAAAGAATACTATAAATGGGAAAGTGGTGGCTTCCCTCAAGTTTGGGTTATGGTGAGTCTTTTGTCCCTTTTATGCCCATGGTTCATCCATGTACCAAAAGTGTTTCAATTATGCATTAACCAACTTGTTATTTAGTTTGTGCAAATCGATATGAATAATTGACCTTTTTATCACTCTTCCTAGTCCCCATCCTAGAGCTCCAACATGCCCCTCTACCCTTGAAATATTGCAAATGAGGGAACGTACCTTAATTATTTTTTCCATTGTTTTCACTTTCAGATTTGCATTTGAGTTAATCAAAGAATTTGGGGGTGCATTAATCATACATATACTCTTGATGAAATGCTAAGCCTTTTTTTTAATGTTGTAAGTTGTAGGATCTTATGATAAATAAACAAGTAAAAAGATTGACTTCTCATCAGCTAATGATGAGCAAAAAGAATTTTGTGAGCAAATGTTCATGTAAGAATAATCTACACAAATCCAATTACAAATTTGCAAACTTGGTATGCACCTTGATTTTGCACTTGGTTTTTTTAGAATAAAACATGCATTTGCTATTCATGAAATGTTGAACCTTTCTTTGATGTTTATAGTATGCAACATCTTACGAGAAGAAGCAAACAAAAAAATTTGAACACCAAAGAAAGGAAAGTTTGAGCCTTTAAACATATGGATTAAAACCAAAAAAGGCTATGGAGTTTTCAAGATCTCCTTCAAGACATAAATTGCTTTTCCATCTTTCTAAATTATAAACTTATATTCATCATTATTATTTCTGAGCGAGTGTGTAAGATGTGTAATAAGTTCAAATCATTATAAATATGTACTTTAAAGATGGTTTGTTTGATTATGTACCCAATTTGTTGAAGTAAATTTGTTTAGCATTGACTCTATAAGAATGTGTTCTTTAGTCTTTGTATTGTCACCAATAAACATGTGTTGAGGTGATTTGAACTTTTAAGACATTTACGTTTCAAGCTAATGCATCTAATGAAATTATTGTGCATTTACAGGTCAATCTATGAGCATTGGGCCACTAAATGCATCTCCATACTTTTGGAATAACAACAGGGCCACAAAGTGTCATCTAGTAATCTCCAAGTTCTTCTATAATTGCCCAGACAATGCATTCCAAGTGTGTCATGTGGCGCCTTTATTGTAACACCTATGTCAAGTTATGGAGTAATATTGCAGTTTCTTCACTTGTCTATTTGCACTATTGTCTTTCAACAAAGTTTAATTATAGGTTATCTTATTAGGATGGTCCCCAAAAAATTTAGAAATTGTCATTCTTGTTCATATAATTGTTAACACTAGAAGAAAAACAAGTATTTTCAATTGATCTTTATGACTAAATTTTAGTCACAAGTGAGATTTGTAACTAAAATCTCCTTACTTGCTTGAGATAAGTCGCTTGTGATAAATTAGTCGTAAATGACAAAGTGTATTGGATGAAAAAAAAACCCAACAAATGTAAATTCATCCTTTGATTCCATTGTATGTGTATTGTCACATGTGACTAAAATGCAACTATTTTGGTCATAATTGAAGGCAAATGATTGTGTTGCCACATGTCCCAATATTTGATTGTTTATATTGTTATTATTATGAAATAATCTAGGATATTCAATTCAAATGTTTGGATGATTTTATATTATGACATGTGGCCCAATTTAAATATGCCATGTGGCACTTTCAATGAATTTAATAACAAATATTAATATTAAATTGGTAAGTACATAAGTAGGTGTTACAAACTTAGGCTACATACCTACCTACTTACATGGGTAAAAAGGTAGATAGGTAAGTTTTACCTTGGGCTAAATACGTATTCATTTAGATCAAAATATGATTTTTGACTTTAAATAACAAATTTCAGAATTGAAATGTCAATTTTGAGATTCAAATAAAAATATCCAAAATTGAAGTGACCATTTTTTGACTCAATTAATAATTTTCAGAATTGAAGTATTAATTTGGAGAATCCAAAATAATAATTTGGAATTGAGATTTTATGGTTCAACTCAAATGATTATTTAAATTTTAAATGTAAAATAGCTTAAATATAAATTCTCATATTCAGTTAAAATATTCAAAAATAAAATTTCTATTTTTATAATCAATTAAAAAAATTTGAATTGAAATTCTAATTTTTGAATTCGAAAATAATAATTTAGAATTCAAATATCAAGTTTTAGATCAAATAAGCTTTTGGAAGTTAAATAGAAATTTTCATATTCAAATAAATAATTTTTAATTTAACTAATGTTTTAAACAATTGAAATAACAATTTTCAAATTCAAATATCAAGTTTCAAATTCAAATAATGTTTTTAAAAGAATTAAAATAGCAGAGTTCACAATTGAAATAAAATTTTTCAGATCAAATGTTTTTTTAAAATTTTAAATTTTAAATTCAGAATTGAGATATGAATTATGAGATTAATTTTTATTATTAAATTCATATAATAAAATAATAGTTCCAATAACTATTTTTAGAATCAAAATATTAAATTTGAAATTCAAATAAAAATCATAACTAGAATTATAATTTTAGATTTAAACATATTTTCTTAATACAATTAAAAAAATTAAGAATTTGTATATATAATTTTAGTACATACATAAAAGTACACCCTTATGTCGTAGTAGAATACCTTTTGGGATGCAACTAAATTGGTGACTATTACAATTAATGGGACATATCACCTATTATTGGATGAAAATAAACCTAAAATCCATCTAGCCAATAGGATGAAGTTTCCAATAGTTGCATTATAGTTGTGAAAATGACCAAAATAGTTGAAATTTTGTCTTGTAGTTGCAAATATTCCCATGTTTAATCATAAACGACTACAAGTAGCATGTAATTAGCAAACAAAGTGGTTACATTTTGGCTGTAAAGATCTTCTTCTTCTTCTTCTTCTTGCAAGGAATAATTCAAGATTGCATGCTAAAGATGTACAAGCTGATGTTATGGCAAGAATAACATTGGTTGATCAATTAGGCCATGGTCCTATCAAAGTTACATACCACTTTTCATACTTCAATGTCTAATTGACCCTGTTTTCATGGGTAACACTAGAATTTTTAAAAGGCGATCTAGACAATCTAGGGATGGTCCTCTAGGTAGAGTAGTTACCTTTAGAGAAAGGGTTGTGGAGAGAACTCAACTACTTCAAAAGTGATAGTGTCTCTCACAAGAATAGTGCGAAAGAATAACATTAAACACATTATTACAACAATCAAATGACACAAAACCTTATAGAGTCTTTTCAAACTCTACCAAGAAGAGCCATTAGAAGGGTTGCATAGTGCATCGTTGAACAAACAATTTCTGACCAACTTGTTTTATTCCTTGGGCCGATTGCTAGAAAGGCAGTAATATAAAGGGTGCTCTCAAATTCAATTGTTTTTTCTACTGCTCCAAAGCATTTCAACTTTTCAAAGCAGGGTACTGTCAAATAAAAACTACTTTTGAGTTTAGTTCAATCTTTGACTAAGGTGAAAACATCCAATAGTGCAGCAAAGTTAGCAACTAAGCATGCCATTTTAACAATTGTAATGAGTTCAATTCAAATATTTCTTTGAAGCAAAAAGCTCATTTACTAAATGTGCATCTTAGAAATGTATCTCAAGCTATCAAGCGCCAAGAGTTGTTGATCACTTGGGGATTTTCTTTAGACTTTATCATTATGCAAAACAAGGGCATTTTCTATCTCTCTTGTAATAAGGGCTACTGTCATGGTGGTCTTCTGAAACATGAGTGAGTCCAAATCATAAGGAGGTGGCCAAAAAAAAACACGCATATGACACCAAACCCACTGAATATTTGTTGGAAACATAGGTAATATTCATTATGTACATTATGTACCATTGTTGTGCTTATGCAATTATGACTATGCCTTTCAATTTTTTGCATATATAATTGGCACTTGTGGATGCTGCATTAAAAGGATGTGTGTCCCTTGGTAGTATGTCATGCATATGCACATTGTGTATGTTCTTTGTTACATTAGTAGTGAGTTTTTTGCACACTTGTAGACTATTTGAAACCCCTAGCTTCAACTCAACAAAGCCTTGTTGATGTACATATGGGGTTTCCATGCACAAATGTTGTGTTTGTAGTTAGTGATAATGAGTTGCATGGACATGTATTGACTTCAATTGGACATCTCTTTGTTCATAGTGAGTAGTCATGAACTCTAGGGACATGTGTGGACCTTTAGTGGATTTTTGTGTGCTCATAGTGAGTAATTGTGATTTTTATGCACATATGTGGGCATTTGCTCGCTTCTAGTGAATAAACATGAACTATGGGGACTTGTATTTAACTCTTGTGGACATTTTGGGTTCATTTTGACTAGTTAATTAGGAGTTACATGGACATATCTAAACTTTCTTTGGACATTTCTAGACTTGCAATGAATATCCATGGTATGTAAATATTAACATTGAATTTCAATTGACTATAATGGACAGTTGTTGTGATAATAGTGAATAATGATGTATTACATGGGTGTCCACTTGGATTCTATCAATCTACCAATGATTAAATGTACAAATGAAATCTATGCCTAGTTACAATATATAGGAGTTAATGATTTTTTGGTAGTTTCTATTGATTATCCAGAGACTTCAAGTTACACACTTAATGCGCATTATATTACAATGTATATATCTATTAATTAAAAGTTCAATGTTAAGTTTATTAGGACATAGTGACCCTTTCCTATGTTAATTTTAATTATTTTATTGGTATGTATGTAGATGGATATTTTTTTTGCCTTTCCAAAAAGCACACCCTGAGTTAATTGTTGGCAAATAATCATTTGATTCTTTATGTCCCTTTTGGGTCAAAACTATGACATAATGGAATGTCTATTGTTGTATTTACCATGTTGAGATGGAAGAATTGAGAGGGGTTCAACTACATGTGGAAAATTTCAGGTTTGCATTCAAATATTAAATGTTTTTGTGAAGAGGTCTATCATCCTATTGATGGCTACAACTAGGGTTGCATTGGTTCACATGGGACCTTTTCAAGCTTGAAAACAACGTGGGAGTCTATTACTTGTCCCCAAGATCAATTTTTAGAGTGGCATAGAAGAAAATGCCTCATGGGGGATTGTGATCTTTGTTGCATAGACAATATGGGCATATGTCCTATTGAGGAGGATGGTTCATCAACAACCTTAGTCAAATGGAAGCATTTTTTTATGGGCCAAATTATTACCAAAAGAGGGGAGCAAAAAAAATACTACAACTTATTTACAAGTCTACTATTTTTATGAGCTTATAGCTTACATGAATCCCAAACTACAATTTTTTGCATGCCACAATTTTGTTGCAAGATGGCAAGACAAGATGTTCAAATCTTGTTTGGAAAATTTCCCAATTGACACACTTGTTTCAATAGTTGATTTTGCATAATACCACACATTTGAAATCCAAAATGAAATGCAATCCATGCATTGGCATAGTTACCAAGTCACCATTCTTGTCCACATTTCATGGATGAGGAACCCACACCCCAATCCTCATGATGAAACCACAAAAACCTTAATGAGGTTTCTTTTTACATTTCAGATGATAAAAGATATGATAGTTATTTTGTGCAACATTGTTTGCTCTTACACTGGGGCAATATTGTGGCAAGTGGCTTTAAGCCAACTCAACATTGGATATGGTCACATGGTTGCAATTCCCAATTCAAAAGTAGGGTCCCTTGGTATTTTGTCAATTGGCACTCTCATATTATAGGTGGGTGCAGGTGTGTATGGAACTTTTTTGGCTCTGGCCATGGAAAAGGCATGCATGATGGAGTTGGTGTAGTGTTGAAACATTTCAATGGAAAAGCTCAATTAGATGTGCAAGGTCCTGAGTTGAAAAATGTAGAGTAGGTTGTCTCGTTGCTGAGAACAAAAATAAATGGACAACTAGAAAATTCATATTCGGGTGCTTCAACAAGGTTTATCACTTGCACTTTCTTTCATGTGAAACTTGATGATATCGATGGGCAATGAAATATACTATTGAAACTATCAAAGGTACTAGGGATTCCCATTCAACCAGATCTATAGGTGCCATGGATGTGAACAAGCTAATGAAGAAAAGCTTGTCCTATTTTTGTTGCTTATGTGTGGATGGTAATTTTCTTCAAGATCCTTGATAAGTTTTGGGAAAACATGAGTTCACAGTACAATTCTAGTAACATTCTTGATGTTGAACAACTTGTTTCACATGTACTTTGGACGATTTAAAGTGATGGGTTGTGAATTGACAATTTTGAAATGAAAGCAGCACACTGGACAGCCAACAACAGGAGGTTAAAGAGAGAGACGATTACTGAGTTCATGAAGCACTTGAGATCTGATCTCACATTTAATTTCTGTTTCACAAATGTCTAGGCTCTTTTGTTTAGCCTTGTCTGTATAACAATCTATGTTTATTTTTTATGAATTCCAGATGAAACCCCTGAGAGTGCTAAGGGAGGAGTAGTGGAGTTGAAAACTGGTACTACAGTTTCATTGATTCCTATCACAAGACAGAGAAAGATTTCAATGATCTGGAAATCCCCCAGGACAGTCCAGTCTAGCAGCTGGATCGCGTTGATACATAGCTGCTTTCAAAATCCAGGAGAATTCCCGTTGATTGCGAGGTCTAGTTATCAAGATTGCTGCATCTCAAATAGCTTGTAAGTTGTGTTTGAGGAGACTTCACCTAATCGGTAGGCAAGGTTTGACAGTTGAAGGTTATGGGATTCCAGAGAGCTGGAAGGAGGAATTTGCGGCCATGGATTCCATAAGCATTGAAGCTTGAACCTGCATTGTCGAACAAAAGCCTTCCGGGGTACCCAGGATAAGACCCCGGCCCAAACAAGCCTTCACAAGCAGTAGCTGCTTCTAGAGGCAAGCTCGCATCTCCCTGGTAGTACGCATTGTCGAAAGGATTCGTAGCAGCGCCGGCGAGCATGGCCGCTATGTTGATGATCATGCCATCCAGTCCCACGTCTCCATTTGGCGGCAGCAAAGGAATCTGCACAGGGCCAGCAGGAGGCTTTGGCGATGCGAAAGGCCAGGCACATTGTCCCGGGCACTGGAGCCCGGAATTGCCAACCCAGGCGTAAGGGAGAATAACTTCTTGGCCAGACGTCCACACCCCAAGTGACGAATGTGATCCGCAAGACGAGTCACAGAAGCTTTCCACCTCCACATCGTCAGCTGTGAGAATTAAGTATATGGCATTGGCGTCGGCGGGGAAGGTTTCCAAGGATGTGACCACCAGTGTCTCGATGTCAGCAGTCTTGAGATTCTTGCCCAGAGACGTTCGCCGATTAACAACTTGTCCGGAAACTTTTAACGAAGGTGACACAGCCTTCCCCTCCACATCCTTGTAAGCGGCAGTCGGCTTCCACCAGCTGCTCACAGATGGCGACGATATAACTTTGAGAATTTTCTTGGAAGGTTTGAAAGATGCAAGGAAGTCCATAATTGTGGACTTCTGCGCTTTTGAGAATCTACCATACCAGGTAATGTAGATGGAGATTTGGTTACCAGCGAGGACTTGCCCGTTGTGGTAAGGAAGAATTAATGGCGGTGCCTGCACCAGAAACTGAGGCTTTCGACCCGCAACCGCTCTTCGGACTGCGTGCATCGTCATCTGGTTGCCGCCAAGTTCCTCTAGGAATTCCCATCTGCTTCGTATCACATGAGCGCCGAAGGCCTGTACTGTTTGCATGGCAAGAAACGCGGACACTAGAAGTGTCAAATACATCGGACCAAATGCAAAACTGCGGCTCCGATACGTCTTCATATTGGAGACCTTTTGTAAAGTAAGCTGCAGAGATCTACTCTAGAGGAGAATATTCGACAGTCTTGATGTACTTAGATGAGAGTAATAAGAGTATGCAACGACCTTTGAAAGTTAGCAGCAGTTTAGATCGCAACAGTCTGGTAGAAAATCGAACATGATAAATTGAATTGAATCACGATCCCACACGCCAGCCTGAAAGATTGATAGACGACGGACTTGACTCGATTCTGCTTCAAAAAAACAGTCTCTGAAGATCTATCACGTGCAGGTACTTCCATGCACACGTACCGATCCACCAGCTACTATGATATCAACCTTCAAATTCCGAGGAGGAGACAATGGACAAGTACGTCGATGCCTCTGCTACAACCACATGCGGCTCAAGTTTAGTGTGTCAGGAGTTGTGAATTGGAGAGACAGAGAAATCGAGACTGTAGAGACACAGAAAGAGAGATGCCATTATGCAGATGAGCACCGTTGAACTTATCAATAGCCAGGTTGCCTCTGCCGGGAACTGATAAAACTCACAAGAACAAAGAGAGATGATGCACTGCAGTGCAATGAAAAGCTTGATTCATCCTCAAGCTCTGGTATCGTGATTTACAGATCTACATAAGGCAGCAATCATGACACATCAGAATCCACAAGCTTCTTTCTAGTCCCGAAAAACGTTCACTGCTGCGAATGCGGTGAGTCCGCCCTCATGACTTATTGAAAAGTCTCTTTAGAAAGAAAAAGAGAAGAGCTTCAATGAATTACAACGATACTGATATTCAGAGAGTGCAATTCTAATCGCAAATGCATGTGCAATGTGGAACTTACAGAAACAAGCATCTGTGTTCTATCATAAGAATGGGCATCACGGTGTCCATATTATCAGCAACAACTCTGTAGATACGAAGTTACGAGCCGTCCTGCACCGCTCAAGAAAAAGAAAATCGTTGGACGTTTCAAAGATCGAACTGCAAACGGAAAAAACTGGACTCGTAGCAACAGCAAATGAAGAGACTAATTAATACAGGTACTTGTGGATTTGCAACTCCAGAAAAAAAGAGAACGTCAAATCATCAACCTTAATGTCAAAAAAGACTGCAAGCTAAACTACATTACACATCATACAGGCCCAGCCAGGCAACAAGAAACCCTAAAAGGTCTGAGAAAACGCGCTAAAAGATGGGAGAAGAAGAAGTCGGAGAAGACGCGCAGGGGTCCTCGTCGTCAAGGAAGAAAACAAAATTAAAGTTCTAGTTCTACTAGGTCCACCTTGCACATAAGAAAAAATTGACAAAAGTCAAGAGTAAAGAGGAGTTGCAGAAAACTGTGTAACTGCAGGAAAAAAAACTTGTGAACACGAGACTATTGAATTGCTACAGCTACATGATGAGAATGAGATTTATATAGAGGTGGCAGGTCACAGCAGACCTGTGACAAAGGCAACGGAAGAAATCGTGAATAATGCCAAGAGAAGGAGGCAGAGAAGGAGGGGAGGGAGAGGAGGGGTGCAAGACGGGAGGGGGTGGGACGGGCGGGCAGGCAAAGAGGCAGCAGCGGTGGCATGAGCTGGCTGCCAGGGAAGCAACAGCAGGCAGGTTGTCCAACTGCCCGAGTTTCTGTCATGGTTCCGCGCCTCCTCCTCAGTGTTTTCTTTTTCTTAATTCAATTTTTTCATATCGAAATTTTGGCGAAATTTGACAAAAAAAATTAGTCGAATTTGCACTATGGAAAAACAAAATTCCAAAATTTTCTCCAAAAATAGCCAAAATTTCGCCAGAAAAAGAACCCCTGCTACTCCTCTTCCTCCACCGTTTCGCAACACCAGTCTTTAAGTAATTGCTGGCGTCCACTTGCATTCATCATTGCCACTTCTATGGGTCTCATCACCATTATGAGCAAAACATTTTAACTGGGTACCCTCCACCTAATGTACTTTTAGAACGGGAGGTACCAACTAATGTACCTAGAGATGGGTCGCATTCTGTGTGCACCCTAACCCTAGTAAGCCTATTAAGGCCACACCCGCAATTTAAGTACTCCTAGAGAATTTCCTAGAGTTGTATTTGGAAGGCACCTTACTATCCTTGAATTGTGAATAGGTGTCCCTCCTAGAAAAGAGGAGGATCTTACACCTCATTATAGGCATAAGGTCCAGATGTTATTGTTTCTTTTTGATAACCGGCTGGGTATATTATTTTTAATTTTTAATTTTTTGGATGACATTAAATATCAATATTTAAAATATAAAAATTTCGGTCCTTCAGTAATCAATTTTAGTGTAAAAAATTAGGTATGCCCACAGCTATCAAATTTACTCAGTTATTTTTTGAGTAATAACCAACAGTTATGCCTAAGAATTGGTTCTCAAATAGGTACCTGTCTTGAGAATCATGGGTTCTACCGCCTAGGTAGCGTGAGGATTTCCCTTTGATTTTTCTCCCCCCTGTTTTTCTGTTTTCTATCATAACTATGTTTACAGTTTTAGGATTATTGGGAACACATATTACCATGTTAAGGGCAAGAAAAAACCATGATAACATCAATAAAAAATACTACTTTAAGCTATAACCATACAAATAACTCAATAAAAATGGCTACAACCGTCATATGTTAATCCACACAATCAATTGGTAGAACTTTTAATATGAATGAAACATAGATGGATTGCGTGACTTGAGTTCGCAAAAACCCAAACATTTGCTTATTCTGAGCCCAATCCCTTTTGAACCATTGGTGGTTGTTGGTTTTGCTTTGGGCAATTAGAGGTTCCCATTTACATATAAATCACTTTCTTTTTATAAGGAATTCAGTTTTGCAGTCAAAATGGCCGTCATTGATAGCATCATTAAGAATCTTTTTTTTTTTTGACTAAGTGACATATCAAACTTACATCCATGATGATTATAGTAACAATTACCATGATGAAAAAAACCCATTAGGAAAGCATTGATATTTGCATACCACATAGAGGGCTGGGTGAAACAACACCCACACTTGAGCCATGATAGAAATCCTAAAATACTTGCTTCTTAACATCATAAATATCCCAAATGCTACCATCATCATTGTAAATGCGGCCTATTACTGTCCATATCAAGAGTACTGGTTCACCCTCAACCCACATACATCCTGCAATTTTATTTTTTCTCAAACATCAACCTAATTTCATTTCACTGGATCCCTCCACCCACCAGCCTGAAGTCACAAAAGATGGGGTTTTCCACAGGGTGGGTATGAGTGTGGGTGCTGGTTTTGAGGATGTTACAGATCAATGTTGAAAATTTTCAAAAAAAATTTCAGTTCATATTTCATCCAGCTTAAATTCATTCAAAATTTTAGAACTTTTCTTCTAAGTGTTCATCCATCTCAATAAACTTTCCAAAGGAGATTTGCAACCAACTTTTGGGTCACTAAGCCAATTTTTGTTAAGAAATATTAATTTTTCAAGTTTTTAATTTGTAAGTGAAATCTCCTAAGGTTGGTGAGTATGTCAATTAAAGAAGAAAAATATTTTAGTCTTTATATGCGATTCAAAACTTCCCAATATTTGCCAAGCAAGAAAATCAATAGTGAGAAAATTGAATTCATGTTTTTGCCACCATTGGAAAGGACATTTAATCTCCTTTTTGTTTGAAATCTCAAAAAATGAGTAACTTTCTATTAACCAATTTTGTGACCAATTCACTAATGCCAATAGTTGTTTAAAAACAATTTAGGCTATATTCTTCATCAATTTTCTAGTTTGAGGATCCAATTTCACAATTTGTCACAAAATGTAAGTGATAATAACATTTCAACAACATAAAATGTAAGGATTTTTTGTCATACATTTTAACAATTGAAATGTTTTATTCACAACGAACAAATGAAAAGACCAAATGAAATTTTTAAAATCATAAATCTAACATCAAGGAAAGCATGTTGTGAATTTTTATTTTTTTCATATTTTCTCACAAATGAAAGGAAAAAGTCAAACACATCACATACCTTCTTTTTAATGTTAAAAGCAAGCAACAATAAATAACAACACCAAACTCTTCATCCACGACCTAGTCTATGTTTAGTGCAATTCTAATTTTTCTTAAAAATTTAGAACTTATTGTGATGGCAAAGTTTAAAGCATCACTTACAAAACCAATGACTTAATTTGGACTTGTTTTGAATGCAAATATTAATAACTAAAAACAAGTAAGCAAGAATTGTTTCGAGAATATGTCAAGTGAAAGAATTGGCCATAAACATGAACAATACTTTGGGAAATATACATAAAACAATAGCCTTTTAAAATATTGATTTTTGAAAAATTACCTTGTTTTTACAAAAATATTTAACTTTTTTAGACAAATTCCAAAATCAATACAACCCTTATTCCACTCCTATCTACTTTGTTAAAAACAAATTGGCCATGTTATGCATTTTTGTAGATCAAACTTGGCAAATTTAATGCAAACATATTTAAAGTTTTTAAAACTTTTTATTTTATTGTTTCATATTGGCATGCTTTGAAAAATGCATGGCCAAAACAAGTGTCTTGGAAACTTTCCTCCAAACCAACAAGTTCACAATTCATCACAAATTTTTAGTGTTAATGTCATCATATTCAAATTTGCACCTTCATCTTTCATGTATGCAATAATATTTTTGTAAAAAACCATATTCATCCAACTATTCAATTAAGTTTCTTGCCAAGGCTACTTCAAATAACCTTGTTGTGATATATTTCAATTGTTAATCCATACCCAAAAAACTAATCACCAAGGCAAAAACATGATGTGCTCCCATTGACATCCACGAATGAAAACTTGTAAAATAACATTTTTTCAATTTTGGCAAGATGTATTCTCATTACTACAAATCATAGCTTTGCAAAAAGTTCAACTTGACTAAGGTGTCCACATTGACCAAAAGGATGTTTGTTTTGACTAAAGGTATGGGCATGAAAAACATATGGTTTTTCTAGTTGGTTATTTTGACTAAAATGACCATTTTGATGAAGTGTTAAGTTGTACATCTAATTAAAAAGGTCAATCTTAAAAAATGGTCCATCAAGATGCCCATGGCTTAGTCAAATCAACCATACTGAATGACCATGTTTAGTCAAATTGGTCATATTAATTTGGTTAACTATTTAGCTTATTTACTATGCCTATTTAGTTACCTACCTACCTATGTCTTACGCATGGCATGCACCTACCTAGCATCTACATATTTACTTACCTACTACATACCTTCCTATTTATCTACCTACATATTTATATATACCTACTTACCTACCTACATATTTACTTACATACCTACCTATATTTTACATAATCAAAGATGTACATTTAAAAACATAGGTAGGTAGGCATGTGTACCTACTTGTTTATCTAGTTATGTACCTACTTATTTAATTATTGAAACTCAAGGAAACATGTTAAATGCATTTGGTGTCATATTGTTTTACAAAGTGGTGTGGTGGTTTGATGGTCAAGATATTGGTTAGGAGCAAAGGAGACCAAGGTTCAATCCTCCTTAGCAACATATAATATGTGGAGTATGTATATTTGTATATATACCTTGTATATGTGTGTAAATGCATAATACCTAGGTGGGTTGTGGATAGGTAGGTAAGAAGTCATGGTGAGTAGGTAGGTCATGGGTGGGTAGGTAGGTATTCATTATTTATTTATTTATTTTCATTTATTATTAAAAATATGGGTTATTTTTTAATTAATTTTTTTGGTTGCCAAATATTTTGGTTTAATTTGACCAGTCAAAAAGGCCATTTTATGGTCAATAAAAAAAACAATCAATCAAGTTGGATGTGACCAAATCAACTTGATTAATATGACCAAGTGGTCAAATGTGACGAAATGTCAAAATAAATGGTTTTTGGTATAGTTTTCCAGTCAAATATATTATATAATACCATGTTTTCTAGTAATGTCTTATTTTGTCTTTTCCACCAAAGTAGGTAAAACCTCTTGTGAAAACATTTTTAAAAATGGAAACACAACTCTTGGACATAAATGCATAACAAAATGTTTCAACCATGTATTTTTCACATATTGAACAGGTATTTGATTTTTAAGAATCAAAAGGCCGTGGTTTTGAAATTTTTTTTTGTTGGAGAACACCTTTTTAAAAAAGGTCCTTTCTTTACACCCAAAAATTTCAACATTTTAAAGTTAAACACATTAGGGTTTTTTTTGTAGGTTTTATTTCTAGTACAACATTTATTAGATTATTGATTTCTTTCTCAAATTCATGATATGCATTCACATGTTTTTCCAATACTATTATTCCATTTTTTTTAATAATATGATATTATTCCTTTCCTTTCTTTTGTTGTAGGTTAAAAATGATAAGACTAATGTGACTATATATATAATGCATAATTTGAATTTTCCTTTCATCAACTATGTTATTGTCATTTAGAACATAAAAAAACCACCACAATGTATTTTTGTCATTACAAAAATATATTTCTCTTTACCCATGCAACTTTTCCAAATTTTTATTTATTTTTCCCTTCACCATTATAAATAATGTTAGATTATGTTTGCAAATTTGCATTTTTTTCAATTGTTCTATTAAAGAATCCTTTTCCATGGAAACTTTCATGGGGAAAATATCATAAAATTCATTTTTTAGTTTTGTTTCATTTTCATTTGCCTTATAATTTCCATTTTCCAACAATGGTTTTCACAAGAAATGTAGATTATAAAGAAAAAGCTAAAACAAATTTTTTTGTGAAAATGTATTTGAAATGTGTTTAGGGTTTTATGTTGAAAGGTTTGCTGATTTAAGAATCTTTTCAAAATCTAAGCATTTACAAACATTTACAAGATGAGCTCACTTTTAACCACCATGGAAAAAAGTTTGAAAAACAAAAAAAAACTCCAACTTCGATCCATAAACAAAAATCCTGACAAAAAACAACAAACAAATAAAAAATTACTGGAAATTTGTAAAAAAAAAGGAAAAAAATATGAATTGTGAAAAACATAAAAATTGAAAAATATAGAAAATTTGAAAACCAAAGAAAATCCTTTCGGAAAAACCCCAATTTTTTTTAATTTGAAAAAAACAAAGTTGAAAAAAACTTAAGTTGAATTGAACTCCAAACTTTGGAACTTGAACTCAAACACTTGCAATAGAGATTGGGAAGGGGGAAATAGTCATATGGACAAGGAAAGTAGGAAATCAAAGGAAGAATGAAACACTAAGCAATGAAGCAAAAAGTAACAAGAAAACACAATATAGTAAAAGAACACTAAAATATGGAGCAACAAAAGAACAACAAAACATAGAATGACCAAAGGTAATGAAGCATAGAACAACATTGAAACAAAGGGCAATGAAACATGAAACAACAAAGGGTAACAAAACATAGAATAATAACAAAACATGGAGCAACAATGAAGCAAAGAGTAGTGAAACATGGAATAATGAAAGACCATAGAAACACGAAACAATGAAAGAGTAATGAAGCATAAAGGTGATGAAGGAGGGAGAAGCAAAGGAAAAGAACAATGAAAAAAAATAAAATGAAGTGATTAAAGCAAAAGGAATGACAAAACAAGGATTGAAAAAAGGAGTGCAAAAAACAAAGTGGGGCCAAGCAAAACTTGTGCTCATTTATATTTTGCTTCAAGTTTTTGTTGAGCACTGACATTGCCTAAAGGTAAAACCTAAACCTAACACCTACCTAAAGCCCAAAACCCTGAAGCCTAAATGCCTAAACCTAAAGCCTAATTGAAAACTAGCCCTTTTTTCCTATACCTTTTCAAGTTTTCATGCCTTCCCTTCTCATATTCTTTCAGGTTCTCATCTATTTATCAATCTACTTACCTACCTATTATCTACAAAAGTTACCTATTTATTTACCTATTATTTACCAAAGTTACATATTTATCTACTTGCCCACCTACCTATTGTCAGAGATGCCAATGCCATGGAATTCATTCATTTGAATGTCCATCCATGTTCCTAACTTTTTATTTAGTTTAAATTCATTTTTAGTTAACTTTTAATTAAGTATTAGTTCACTTTCACTTAACTCATAATTCACTTCTAGTTGATTCTTAGTTCATTTTAGTTTAATCTTAGTTAAATTCTAAGTAAGTTCGAGTTAACTCTTAGTTAACTCCAAATTAGTTTTGAGTTAACTCTTAGTTAACTTTTAGCTAAATCTTAATTAACTCTAAATAACCCCCAATTGACTCCTAATTAAGTTTCAGTTATTTTTTAATTAAGATTTGATTAATTCATAGTTGATTTTTAGTTAAAAAGGTTTTCAAAAATCCTTTTGACTCGATGCACAAATAGAAGCCTCCTTAGAAGCTTCCTTAAACTATGTCCCCAAAGGGCTATAAATAAGAGTAGAACCCTTCATTTTCTTCAGTTTATTCAACATTAGTTTTAGGCGTGATCTTGCACCATAATCTTGTCCTGTTCTTTTCATGTTCATGTTGGCATATGTTAGCATAATAAAAATCCATTTTCAAGTTTGTTTTCCACATTTTGTGTTCTTGTTCTTAATTCTTATGTTTTTATTTTTTAATCACATAATTTTGTTTTCTTCCTTGTTTGAAAATTAGATTTAGACCTTTCCTTTAGCTTTTCTTCTTGTGAATCTCCGTGTCCTTGACACCTACCTATTATCTACCTACTTACCATCTCCTTACTTATGTCCTACCTATTCATTATTTACTTACTATTTACCAAAATTATTTTTTTATCTACTTACATACCTATATATACCTACCTGCCTACTTATATTTTACATAAATAGGTAAGTACATTTTAAAAATAGGTAGGTAAACATGTGTACCCACCTATCTACCTAGTTGGGTACCTACTTATTTAATTATGGAAAAAAAAAAGGTTCAAATGTTGTCATACACATTGACAAAAAAAATCATTGAAGTTCAAGGAAATATGTTAATTTCATTTGTTATCATATTGTTTTATAAAGTGGTGTGGTGGTTTGATGGTTAAGACATTGGTGTGTGGTAAAAAAGACCAAGGTTCAATCCCCCCTACAAACATATATTATGTGGAATATGTATATTCGTATATGTACATGTGTGTAAATGTATAATATTTAAGTGAATTGTGGATAGGTAGGTAGGAAGCCATGGTAGGTGTGTGGGTAGGTATTTATTATTTGTTTATTTATTATATTTAGAAATTGAACTATTTTTTAAATAAATCTTTTTTGGTTGCCCAATTTTTTGTGCAATTTCATTAATAAAAAAGACCATCTTATGGTTAGTAAAAAAAATCACTAGTGAAGTTGGACACGTTCAAATCAATTTGTTTAGTTTGACTAAGTGGTCAAATTGACCAAATGTCAAAATGATTGGTTTTTGCTTTAGTTTTCCAATCAAATAAACCATGATGTGTTATAATGAACTATTTAATATATTCCACCTTAAGATATGTTAGGTTATTATACCGGCCAAGATTATTTTCAAATATTTTAGGTTATTCCACCATAGGTTATTATAAATGTTGTTGTTGGTTATTTCAAGTTGTTTCACCATAGGGTCCAAGCATGGTAAATTAGACTGCAAATGTACCTTGTGGCATAAATGAAAAGTAACCATCACGTATGTTTTGATATATTGAACTTAAAAAATTATTTGGTTCAAGGATTAATATGAATTTTTTTTCATGTTGTTAAAATTTAAACTAAAGGTTACATGTTTAAAATAGGTTTAAGTAGATTCATGGGAATTCAAACAAAATTCATAGTCTACTTATACCTTTTAAGTAGGTTGAAGGATGAAATATTAAATATTAAATATTTTTGAATCAATGGGGCCCTAAAATGTACTTGTGGCTTTTCATTTTTTTCACATTAAATTTTTTATTTATTTAGCTTGTAAGGTAAAAATAGGTTTGAAAAACATATTTACTAGTCAATTTCAAACCATTGAGCCAATTCTCACCCTAGTGAGAACTAGGTATCAAGTTTTCATATTGCGTATCATTATTGATGATATCCATCAATTTTCATTTTTGAAAATCAAATTGAAACCCATTAAGGTCCTCTCAAAAATTGTGAGAACCCCCCCCCCCCCCCCCCCCCCCCCCCCCCCCCCC
>Ga0209208_10002737_pt1 | contig 25293 bp, 8 predicted proteins | sample S1TSphfallax_3_FD_187694 | JGI IMG/M metagenome (GOLD analysis project Ga0209208, IMG submission 187694) | Host-associated microbial communities from peat moss isolated from Minnesota, USA - S1T2_Fd - Sphagnum fallax MG (SPAdes) (version 2) | ecosystem: Host-associated > Plants > Peat moss >...
TTTTTTTCATCTTCATTTTTAGTTTGCTCCTCAGTAGCTCCAGTGTTAGGTATTTCATGAATATCTTTCATTTGGCAAACTAGAATACAGATCTGACCTCAGGCTATATCTGCACGCCGCACACAGCACACAAAAAGCCATTGCTAACCCTGTAGGAATAGGATTTGGGCTACAATTCAACCAACTTAACATTCTAACATTTCTATACTTGTTTGGACTAAGAGCTTACAATCAACTTAGAGCTATTCCCCAATAGTTTTGAAGGCTCACATTTTCCAACTTTGTGTGCATTGTATGGTACTCCACATTAGCAAATAAAATTGACACAAGGCGCCACAAACTCCTGATAATTGTTCTGCTCAAATATTGAATTAATGCAATTATCCAATACATAATTATGAATACTTTTTTTGTACAAATATATTTGAATCTATTATGATATACATAGAGAAAAAAAATTCTAAAAAATTCTATTGTTTGGGCTATGTTTTACCATAATATGCAAAACATGGTGAAACTTTTTTTTAATGTTGAAATGGTTTATATTCCAAAATACTCGCCTAAGAAACCAATACAATGTGACTGTGTAAGAGGGGTCATTGTAACTTACTTTTACCCACTACTTTTTACATGCCTTGTTGTGAAAATAAGCTTTGATCTTGAGTTTGTTTTTGGTTAGATTGTAGGATTAACCATAATTAACAAATTTAGACATTGCATGTTCAATATACATAAACATTTTTCATGATAGCTTCAAATGGTGGACAAAAAAATCAATAAGAAATGTTGGTTGATATTTCATTCAAAAATAATTTCAAGGACACCACTTCTGGCCTAAATTGTCTATGTCAAATAAATTCAAATTGTATATGACAACAAAAGAACATGTCTATTTTAGAATAATTATGAAAAAACATAATTAGGACAAACATCGATCATTTATACAAGTTTTAAGTCATTAAACATGGATGGGAAATCAAATGGATAGTTTTCACATGTTCAAAACATGTTACACTATGTATTTGAAGCAAAATTTTAAAAGGTTAATGAGTAGTAAAATCTAGCACATTCATGGATGGTACTTTTGTGATGAAAGAAAAAATATATACTAGGTTTATATGGAAGAGGAAACTAATTAGATCATCCACATTTTCAAATAATAAAAAAGGTTGTAATTAGGGGATTTAATCATCACTATTGAAATTGTTCATAAATGGAAACTTAAAGAAATATGTAATATGTGTTTTGGTTTTTCCAAATGAAGGATAAAATACATGAAAATGTGTGAAGTTTGTCAATATAAATTTAGTTACCTTTTGGATGGAAAAATGTATGGGCATGTGTTATTAAAAAATTAAATCGAATTTCTATCCATATGTGTGAGGTTTACTCACCAACCTCCCATCCTGGAGGTGACTATGGAAGATAAGGTTCTCTTTACAGTATTGACGCTGGGGTCTGTAGATCACTATTGTGGCAGTGCAACACAGGGCCCTCTGACTGACTCTTCACACATAGTGTGTACAGGGTGGGTTTCCAATGGGAAATTTGGGCATTATCCACAAGCCAGGTTTCCAGTGAAACTCACAATTCCTTCCCCAAAAAAAAAGATTACATTACCTACTAACCAGAACCACCCAAAACACTCAATGTGACATTACCAGTTATCAAAGTATAATAGAAAGAAAGGCCAGTGTCTGAACTTTGAACTGTGTGAGTTAAATTCTTGACACCAGAGTGAACTAGGTCTATCATATAGGTACCATAGTACCTTTTCAGGTTCAGCACCTCACTGTTGAATAATTAATTTAATTTTCAATTCTTAATTCATCGGTTAAAATTCAAATTATGAAAATTTCGGCACTCTGTATTAAATTTATTATAACCAAATGGTTGTAGAAGAGATGTCTAGTGCTTTTGTAGTTAGGTGGCCAGCAAGTAACTTGCTGAAAACCAATTGGAGAGGAGGGTAGGTTCAGGGATCAAATTCAGTTGGCTACATGAAAAATTAGCATCATAACTAACTATTAATGTCTTAAAAATTCAACAAATTAGGAAATAATTTAATTTATGCCGAACCTGAAAAGGTACTACAGTTCCCAGCCTTGAAAAAGGAGTCACACTCAAAGCCCTAATATTATAGATATGTTCACATAGATGTTATTGCAAGCAATACAAAAGTACCCCTCTCCTTCTCTCCATCATGAATAGACCATCCTTTCTGGTTACAAATAAATTAGGTTTTGGGTATTTGAGGGGGATTAGTACTATTTAACCCCCTTCCCCCTCTCTCCACCATGAACAGACAAACAGATCATGAACTTGTATAAATGTTATAAATTATAAATATCTCTCAAATATTATAACTATCCACTTCTAAGTCTAAATCAGGGTCTCCAAATCCAAATCTAACATTTTCTTGAGTTTGATATGGCCACACAATGAGGCCTTACTCAAGAAGGTGAAGATGCTGGTCACACTGGGCCACTAGCCTTTTTGTTGCTTTAAACTCCCACCTTCAGCCTTGATCTCTCTTAAGTTCAGAGTTTAGACATCCAGTTCCCAAGACTTTCATGGACTTTGGTTTGTCCCCTTTTGCTGGGTGTTTTTTGTAATAGAGTTTGCTAAAGTGTCATCATCACTTTTAAGGGACTTTTGAGTGGCCCCACAACATTATATGTGCACATAGTTGTTATTGCATGCAGTGCAAAATTGTACTGCTTGCTTCTTCTTTTTCCCTCATTCCCCTTTTGCACCTCCAAGATGTGTCGAGATGGTCGTGCCCAGACACATGTTGGTACTTGCTCACACAAACTTTGGACCCATGTTATGCACCTTTTGAGCCCCGCTAGTCAACTGTGAAGGATGGATGATAAGTAGTTAGGAAACAAATTTCTGCTGGGTTCTAGCTCCCCAGCTAACCACAGCGGTTAAGCTCAGTTGATTTTTTTCACTACCAACCAACTTGCTAGGTAGGTAATTTATAAAACCAGCCCTTACCTATGTATAAACCAACCATCTAGTTACCTACTGATCACCTATTTTCCTACCTATCTACATATATATAGGACCTACTTCTTACAAAACGGGTCACCAAGCTGATATTAGATATTGTTTTAGTTGTTGGTTGTTAGTAGGTGGGTAGTAAAACAAGCCCTCATCAATGTATAATTATAAATCAACCATCTAGCTACCTAGTGGTCACCTATTAACTCAGTCGAGGTTCATCAACAAATGATCAGTCATAGTTTACATCCAGTGGATGGTGAGCTGCTGTTGCGTGCTGGTTCACTCTGGCCACCATTGTTGTTGTGCACTAGTCCTGTTATGGCCAATGGGATGTAATGCAAGCATGGGGTGCATGGGATCGATTTTCCCCCGCCCACCTGGCCTAGATCGTTGTTGCTCTAACTATTGCACCCGTTACTTAACTTAGCACATGCATGCTCTCATGGGCTTACGATCCTTCATTAGCTAGCTAATAGCCTACATCAAAGAATGCGCTGACAACATCCAAACCTTTTCATGCCAAAGCTAATACTTGGTTAGCCCTTGAACTTCAACATTCCCTTAGCCTCTTGGGTTTACCTCCATGTGCAATTTTCATAGGTTACAATAGTTTACACATGCACCATATTTTTTCTTGACAATGTTTGGCATTGTTGCATTATAGCAAAGAACAAGTTAGGGTTGTGAGTTTCCAAATAGCCACTTTTCAAAAAGCCACTCTCCATGGATGCTTTTAAAAATGAAGAGGTATCTAAACACCCCAATTTTTTGCAAACACTTTTCCAAGCAAATGAAAAAACTACTATTACTCATTATAGAGAAATTGTTATAAAAGAAAGAGAATCCATAAGGAGATTTTGGAACAATGCAACCTTTTCATTTTTGCTTGACAAGTTTGAAGAAAGATATTGAGAATCTAGCAAGAAACCAATGAAAAAGTAATATTGGGAAGATTTTGCTATAGTTGTGAATATTCATTTCCCAAGTGATGTGCACCATACTTGGGGATAATGGAAAAACAAATTCAACAAAATGAAGGACAAGTACAATGTGGAGAAGAAGAAGATTGATGTCACAAGTGTTCCGCCTTCAGATTGGAGAAGAAGAAGATTGATGTCACAAGTGTTCCACCTTCGGATTGGAGAAGAAGAAGATTGATGTCACAAGTGTTCCACCTTCGGATTGGAGAAGAAGAAGATTGATGTCACAAGTGTTCCACCTTCGGATTGGCCATGCTACGAAAGATTGGATTATTTATTTGCTAGTATTATTAAAATAATTGGAATACCCCAAGGTTTTTATCAAGGTGTTTACACTACTCATAAAGAGTCCAAGATTTTGAGTTTTTCTACTAACAATGAGAGTTTCAATCTTGAACCATTAAAAGGAATTATATCCTTCACAACCAAAAAATCAATGACTAAATGTGCTAAATGTTTACATAACCTATTACATAACCATAGGAGATTACTTCAAATCTTAGGTGGAAATAGTTGTAATCATATATTAGTAGTGCATTTGACTAGTAGATGATGACATAGTAATAGGAAAGATGACATCGTTTTTTCATTACAAATCAACATCCATATGGCATCCATAATTGATGACGAAATGATGTGCACATCCAAAATATCATTTGAAAATATGATTAGAACAAAATCATTTAAAATATGACTAAAGAATAACTATGCAAATGACATGGACAAATTAATGTGTCATTACATAAATAATGTGCTCATTAAATTATTTTATAATGATTCAAAAATGATTATATGAGTATAAACAGACATAATGAACTACAACATGTAAGGAACTAATTTTGATTAATATTATACATATAGGTAATATAAGAACTTTTATTACATTTTTAAAAAATATACCCGATATACAATCCATTTTAAATATTCAATGTGAATAAATCACATATTATACATTGAAATTTTTTTAAAAAAAGTATGATGAATTACAATTACATTTTTATATTTTTACTTAAAATAAAATAGAAATGTAGGATGTGACAAATATATAATTTATTTGTACATTAAACTTTTATCATAAATTTAAATAAAATGTTATATACTATATGTATAAAAATAAATATATTTATTTTGCATGTGTAAATAAAATTATGATTTAGATATTTAATTAGCATTTAATATTATTATTGAAATTAAATTAAAATATTTAAATTAAATTTACACCTCATATTTAATATGACTAACATAAAAACATTATATTTATATATTTTTAATTTATGATCTATTTATAATTATTTTATGTGGATAAATTATATGAACTCATACATCTAAATTAAAAGTTATTAGTAAAAATTATGATATATTGGAAGCAAAATTGTATAATATAAATTACTAAATCAAATGAAGGTTAAGATATAAAAGATGTATTCCATTTATTCATGTAGTAGCCACAAAGGTTTTTCCATTTACAAATCATGTGTTTGAATTTTTTTTCCAAAAAATGGTCATTGAAATGTTATTCAATAACAAAATTCAAATATATTTTTTTCAAAATGATTTGAATTTTTTTTTTAAAAAGAGTATATATTTGTGTGTACATTATTGAAGGAAAATTTATGAGTAAATTTTCAATGTTTTCATTTTGACAAATTATCAATAAAATATGAATGATCAACTTTGAGGTTTTGTGTAATGTTTATATGAAGTATGGTCTAAATAAATAAATAGTAAACTATTTACACAACAAGTGGGCTAATTTGGTGGTGAAGGAGTTTAATTCCATCCTTGGAGCTCAACAATCAAACTTCACAAATGACATTCATTATGATCAACATTGAAATATTGATCAAATATGTTGTACCTACCTAAATTATTTAAGTTAGGTGGTGATATGTGTCAACAATTAATAGGATGAAAAAATAATGAAATTAAGAATTTGAAATAAAAATATATCATATTATTTAATACTATATGATAAATATATTATAAAAATATTATAAATTTAAAAAATCATGTTCTCCAAGTTTTTGGGTCCAATTTGTAATAATAATAAAAATTAATCAATGACTAAATTATCATTAATGACTTCGCATATGTTTTTTATGATTAATGGATGATATTTGCCACATCATTTTGCCCCATCATGTCCTAAATGACTATTGTCTTAAACAACTTGTCCATTATGACTTTAGGGCTATTAATCATTTTTGTCATTTTATGACTAGAATATTAGTTATAGACTCAATCTTATATTTGAAAAAATTTATTAGTGAAATGTACTACCTACTTACTCACCTACTTAGTCGATGTACTACCTAGTTACTTACTTATTTACCTATCGACCCACCTATAACCAACCTACCTACCTAAGCACCCACATACTTACATATATGTATTACCTTAAGTGCCTATTGAAAACTTAACTATTTTAGTATTATAGATATACATTAACTAAATTATTAACTACAAATTAGGTGAGTGGCTATTTAGGTACTAGGTATTTAATAAGTACATAGTATTTCAAGAAATAATTAATTAATATCTAATTAATTAATCAATCAATTCACAAATTAATCATTATTTTTTAATGTATCTAATTATTGGCAACTACTTATAAAATAACATAAATTTCTATTTACTCAAAAAATTTAAACTATTATTTTACCTTTAAAAATAAACATTTTAAAATGCAAGTGATCAACTAATAAAATAAAAAATAATTAGGTCTGTAAATTGACTACCCAACAAAATAAATTATGAACTAATTGGTAATTTCTGAATTTTAACTATAAATTACTAAATTTATAACTTATTTAATATTTATTAAACTATGTGATAAGTTTTTGTAATATATATGTATGAAGAAGTTTAATGATTTATTAATTTAATATTCAATCAGTTTTAACTTAACTAGGAAATTTTATTTGTGAAGAAATTTTATTTATTATTCTTTGGTTGACTAAATATTTACTACTTAATAGTCATTAAGTATTAACCATAACTCTTGATTAAGTAACTATCAAATTATTGAGAAATTTCAAAACTAATTAGATGTTTCAGCATTATTAAATAAGGAATAATCAGATAATTAATTGTTTAAATAAAATTCACTTTGTATGTGTAATTATTTAGAATAATTATTTATTTCATAATAATGAATTATAAAATATTAATTAATAATTTAAAATTTTAATAACAAATCATTCATTGATAAATATTAAATATCTATTTATAAATTTATTAACTTGTTAATAAAAATTAGATAATTTTAAGTTAACTAATGATTATTACATATTTCTTAATTAATCAATTGATTATTATTTACAATTCATGAATAATGATTGATTATTATATCAATTTATGATTAAATTAAACGTTCTTTACAAGGTTGACTTGTAGTTGTGTAATATAAGTGATAAATAGTCAAACCAAAGTTGCAACAAAGACATTGGTCCCTTGAACTGCATTTCATCCATCCAACTGGCATTAATCATCCATTTTTATATTTTGTGATTCAACAAAGTAATTGAACACAAGGCTTATGAAATCAACACACCATCTCAAGAGGCATGATTGTAGGCTATGTTGTTTTCTTAGTCAAAATTTTGATTATAATGCAATTATATAGACTCCTTAATTGAAATTTATTTTCAACTATCCACCAAAAGAATAGATTGTTCAATTTACTTGGTAGCCCCAAACTCTTTTTTAATTTTTTAAAAATATGCAACCGAAAATGCAATTGAAAGTGAACTAGTTGAAAAATGGGGTTTTTCTACTAACTTGTAAAAGACATGTTTTGGCATTATGAACATTTTTTACAAATCAATAATGCAATTTGAAATTAATGTTATGAATCATTAGGTGTTATGACTATCAGTTGTTAAAGACATTCTTAATCATTTATTTAATCATGTTGAACATTATAGTTATATAGGACAAGTCATAAAAAACATGTTATGGCATTATGAACATTTTCAACCAATCAATAAATGTAAATTTATTGAAATTAATTTCATGAATAATTAGGTTCATCACTAATTGTTAAAAAAAAAATTAGTCGTTTCTTTAATCATATTAAACATTGTAATTGCATAGGACAAGTTGTGAAAGACATGTTTTGGCATTATAAACATTTTTGGGGTCCAAGCATGGTAGGGGTGTCAAAAAGAATAGTCTCCCAAAAAAATCACTAGACCCCTTCAATTGGCCATGTCCTTAAAACTTAATGGCACATTCATATTGGAAGTTTTATTTATTTCATAAATGCATACATTATTAAGGTATTATTTTATATTTATCATTTTTAATTTGAAAAAGTGTAAGTATTCTTGACAAGTCTTGGACAAAAATCTAGGACATTGTCTTTCAAGAAAAAATAAATTAAAAAACTCATAAAGAATGTTTAAACAAATTACTTTGGATTAATTTTTTTATCACAAAAATTTTAAATGCCAATATGTATGAAACAATGAACTGTCACAAAAATTGAGTACCATATTGTGATGGATAAAACTCTAAAATTTGAAATCTATGAGTTTTTTTGGCCATATAAAAAGCATGGCCCATAATGTCGTAGACCCACTTTGAGGCGAGTGTGAGGATGAGACTCACACTCCCAAAAGTGGAAATTTGGAGTCCTCTGGGACTCCCACAACTTCAGAGCTCGACAGCAGAGAGCAAAACACCTCGCCTTGAGGTGTGTTTATACCGTTGGAAAGGTCTTGAAGTGCAAATGTCGAAAATGGTCTCGCATGAGCCATTCAGACATCTGCAGCACAAGTTATGGGCAAAAGAAAGGCCGGGAGTCAAATTGGCAATTTGACTCCCGACCACAAAAAGTCGGGAATCGACCCGATCCCGATGTGTGCAGACGGAGTGTAACACACCGTTGAAAAGCTCTTGAGGAGAGCTACAAGTTTGCTTCAGACTTCATCCCAATCCGAGGTCTGAGCCGGGAGTTATGGGTTCCCAAAGTCCCGGGAGTCCAAACCGGGACAATTTTGGGACTCCTCCTTGGGAGTCCCGGGAATAAAAGCCATTTGGATGTGGGTGTTGCGGAGCAACGCAGAGAATACTATATGGGGGAAGGTGGTGGCTTCCCCCGAGTCCGGGCCGTGGTGAGTCAAGTGAGTCCAAGGTCGCCCGTGGCTTGTCCCAACAGCAAAAAGGGTGTAGAATGAGTTCTAACCAACTTGTTGGTTGGATTTGGATGCAGGACCGAATAACTAAGTAGCTTGTCCCTCTTCCTAGTCTAATCTTGGAGCTTTCAGCACGCCCCTCTCACCCCCTTTAGTGCTGGAAGTTGGGAGCGACACCAAGTCCCATCTATTTCCGCTTTTTGATATAGTTGGATTTTTTTGAGTCAACAAGGGACTTGGGGGCGCGTCACATAATGTGGTAGTTTTAGAATTTTTTTCTTTCATAGGTGTAAACAAGTCATGCTCGACATGTGGGTACCAAAAAAAGTGAGTATTTATTTCATTTTACAATTAAATGGAGAAGGGGGATATCTAGGATATTTTGGATACCCAAGTTTAGAATGTCCTGCATGTGAGCTCATGATGACATCACCCAAGCTATTTGAATCATCGATTATTTTTCAATCTAATGGATCTTAAATCGTTTTTATCGTTTTGGCTCCTAAACTAGGTTAGATTATTTTTTCGAGCACTACATTTTATCACAGCCTCCTACTTTTTTTTCTTTTACTAATTTTCCCTTAATCCCTTTCCTTCACCAAGTTTTACATCTGTTCCAAACCCTAATTTGGTGGATTGTGTACCACCTTCCACTAAAATTGCACAACTTTTCCACTCTCTTCTTCTACAGTAGTAACTATTGTTCCTAACTTCCTCATTAGCTTGACATTCTCTTGAATAAGCAACAACAACCTTGGGAGGACTTTTAATCCTCTGTCCCCATAGCTTGAAACTTTTGCAATCTCCTTGAGCTTTTCCATGAACAATTCACATTGTAAAATGTCTAATGCAGAGGAGATTATCCTCCTCCTACTCCATGGCAACAAAAGTTCACTAAAAAAGAGGGGAACATTGATGACAATTTGTTACAAATTTGTGAGGAAAAATAAAAGCTATAAAGCAAGATGCTAATACTCCTCGATTATTAATAATCCTCCTCCAAGAACTACACACCAAAAGAGCTAATTTTCCAAATAATTATCAATTCATGCAATAGGCACCTTAGCACTTTCTTGGTTATTAACTTAAACAATAGGTCACTTACTTTAACAAATACATGGTTAAAACAACTATCTAATGACACTACATGCAATGTAATTATATGCCCAATATATTTACCATTTTCATTGGGTCTTGTTTTCATGCCAAAACTTCAACAACAACAACTTGGAATCAATTTTCATTTTGAATCATCCCTATTATGCACATTGGAAGAATAGGATCTCCTTCATACATAATGTGCACAATGTTCAAATTCTTTCTAGATCTTGAGTTTAATAAATACAACTGTTGATCGGGCCAAACACTAGAATTATTGTAGGTTGGCAACAACATGGCAAGAAAAATGCTAGCTCTGGGGAGTTGGTTAGTTTATGTTTCACAATGTATCCTTGCTTTTGCCAATGTAAATTTCAGCAAGGTTCTATATTCACATTGGCTTGAGCTATTAATTTACACGTACATAGTAGATAAGGCTTCACACGAATGTGAGGTGATGGGTCCAACTTTTTTTTCAAGCAATCAAGGTGGTTTCTTTTTCGCTTGCACTTTAATGGATTGCAAGTAGGGCCTGGAGATTTTGGGGCATCTGCCCAATACATTCGCGATTTTTCATCCAAGTCACAAGGTCGAATCATTAGTACTAAAGTTGGCAAGTATATCAATCATCTCATTCCTCAATAGTCCTTGGAGGACTTAGTAATAGAACTGTGTTGTTTGTAGGGAATCAAAGAAATGCAACAAAAACCTACACTAAAGGCTCTTGTGCAAAGGGTAAATATACTAACACCAATGACATTGCAAATGCACACAGACAAGTAATGTATTAGTGCAATAAATGTGTTTTTTACTAAAGAGGTACAAGGTATTTAACATCCATTTCTATCGGAGTTGAAAATGTTGGAATGGATCCATTGTAAACTTTGGTTTATGATGGTCTAAAATTTTGTAACTAAACCTTCATAAGGTTATGACCAAACTCACGACATTGTGTTAAATTCAAAGTGTTTTTGGGAGATTTCTCTACAACCTCATAGATATATGAAATCACCTTGGCTTGATGATCATAGCACAAATGTTGAGGTTGAAATAGGCGGAAAGAGGAGAATATCATAGCATAGTTTTGCAACAATGTTTTGTGTCTTTGGTTTCAAGGTAGGTTTTTTGTAGATTCTACAATTTTGCACAATTTATAATGTTGCACAGTGCTAAAAGAGATGGAATGCAAATGGTATATGCAACTCCTTCCAGTGCATGGTTTTAGACCTAAAGTCTGTGAATGCAAAAATATCACTCTAGGGTTCATTCATATGTTTTAATTGGATGTAAATTGTGCAGGGTATATCCTAGAAAGTTTGGTTTACTTGGGAAGCTAGAAGTTTGTTATTCACATATGAATGCATCATTTTGTCTTTATTCTACTTTAAACCTTTTTGTACCTTATTGTTAGATCCCTAGGTTATCAAATAGAAGTCATTGTGGTGCCAATACCCAAAGAGGAGAGTTTTTAGATAGAGAACCTCTTGACATAAATAATGAACAAAGCTACACATATTTCATTGTGAAAGGACTCAAGTTGTGGTAGTTTTGATGGATCATAACATACATTCTTTATTATTAATGCAATGGATTGCTAGTGATTTTCATCTTTGAAACATTTTATATGTTTTTTAAAAAATGTCATGAAGTGGACTCACGCATATATGTTTTTGGGAATTATATTGTAACTAGTGTGTTTTCAATCACACCCAGAGGGTTGATGGTTAGAATGAATGTTATACTTGCAAGTTTAGAATGGGCCTTTATATTGGGAAAAAAATTAACACTCGATTCTATAAGGCTCTTGAACAAATTGTTGGTGGCATAGAGTAATAAGTTTTGATTGTAGTAGATAACTAGTGGCAAACTAATTGTTTGATTGGTTGTGTTTGTTTATACATCCTTAGATTTTGTTTTCTACCATTCTAGATCCATTGATACATGTGAGAGCTCTAATTCTACCTTCATCCTCAAGGCTTGCCTCTCCCAATGCCAATTTGGTTAAGGTTATGTTTAAGCTTTTCTTGTGGGTATGTCCCACTTCATGTTTATCGTTTAGACAAATTTCTTGTGGAGGGTTTGACAATGATACAATTTGTTGCTATTCTTGTTTCTTCTTCAAACCTTTTGTTACTATTGCTACTTCAAGGATTGAATCCACCTACTATGTTTGAACAAGGTTTTTTTTCATCCTTCTTGCTCAGCAATTTCTCATTTCTAGCATCCAAAGATCTTGAAGCTTGAAACAAATCTATGGTAGCATACAAAAGAAAGTGCACCCAAATCCTCAAAATTGAAGAAGAGTTTTTGGGTGGAAGAATGTAACATATTATGCTTTAAATGTTCCTATTGGAAATAAATTTAAGGTTTTTCTTAAATTGTTATTTATTGACTCTAATTGTAATAAGAAAATATGTCATTTGCTATGTTTGAATGTCATTTGTGAAGAGGTGGATGTCTAGTCATCTATTTGCTTAATTTGGTGTTAATATCTTCTATGGTGTGGTGTCCGACTAGATTTGGTAGCGCCACCAAACATAAAGAAAGGGGATGTTCATGGGGGTGGTCCTCGAAAGGAGGATGATGGGGCCATTGAATTCAAAGTACAAGTGATACATTTTTTTTCAAGATAACTATAGGTGAATACTTATGACATACATGGAGAGATCCAATTTTTTTTTTTTAATAAGGCATGATTCATTCTCATTGTGTTATTTTTTGTTTTGTTGGAATTGACAAAATGGTTACCTTCACATTGTTGTTGTGGAGTTTCATCTACAATTTCATAACTATATTTCTTTTCTTGTTTCTTTTGTGTAGGTTGTGGATTTATTTACATTGAATGCCAAATTTGCTTAGCTTTTTTCTTAATCTATTGAAAAGTCATAAGTTTATTAATGTGGGTGAATCAATCACAAATTTGACAGGTGAAGCATGTTTAACATGGATGAGTGTGCAAGCATTGATTGGAAACAATGGTTGGAAGTCTGTGAATCAAAATGGGGGATTATACCATGTAGGGACAATCCCAAACCTCAAAGGAAACATCTATGCTATAGATTTGAGGTTTATGATTGATTGGGTCGTCATTAGCATGCTTCTTTCTAGTTGCCATAGATATGTTTGTTGAACATGCCTTCCATTAGCCAAAAAATTGGGCATAAGGACAAATTCAAGGGGTCCATTTGCATTATGTAGAAATGGGCAATGGGTGCAATCAACATTGAGATGGGGAAAAACAAGGTGACTTGCACATGAAGTTGCACATAAAACTAAAAACACAATTCAACAATACAACTACAAATTAAGGTTAAAAAAGAGACAAGAAACATTGTAGCAAGAATTACATGAAGCACTTGATGAAGATGTTAAAGATGGTGGTCCTAGCAATATGGACAAAGTTGTTGCAAAGCATGCAATGAAGATTGGCCATGTCTTCCATGTGTGTACAAGTTATAGAGGTGAAACATTCCAAATGAAAGTGTTTGAAAAATTGGTGTGTGAACCATTTTTAAATGTTGTGATGTCAAAATTTGTTGTCAATTATATAGCATTGCAAGATTGTGCCATAGTTTGTAGTAGTTTAGCTATTGCTTGGAGTGATTTAAAATATGGTAGCTGGAAGGACCATTATTTAGTACGGAATGTTGTAGAAGCTATAGTGGTATCAATGGGTGAGAGCAAGGATGTAGGGGCTAATGGAAGATAGTTGGTTTCAATAGAAGATTTTTTAGGAAAGCAATGCAACATAAAGAATTGTTAGAAATAAAGGCAATTGGAAAAAATGGGCTAAAAGTGATGAAAAGTGTAGAAAATATGCCCTCTTAGAAAAAAAATTTGCTATTTTTTTGGGTTGGTGGATAGATGAAACTAAGGTGTCACCCAACAAAAAAGATGTTACACATTTCAATACAAGGAATGTGAGGGCAATGCATGCAAAGCATTATCTACAAGAAAATTAGGTCAAATTTGTAATTCATTCCTAAACTCATTCATTTGATCTAGTTCCATTTTTCATTTTTTGTTTCTTCCTTTAAAAAACTTGCATTGTTTTTCTATGAATCATTGAACCTCTTGACATGACTTTTTTAAAAGTACAGCTTTAATGTCATGTGAGGGAATACACTCACTTCTTTAATGTTTGTCCTTAAAGGTTTTGCAAGGTATCATGTGAATGTGTATATCATTTCCTTAACCTCTATCCTTAAAGGTATTGCAAGGTGTCATCTGAATGTGTATATTCATTTCCTTAACCTCTATCCTGCATTTGTTCTAAGAATCAAGACCATTTAAGTTGAATCATGCATTCGTTTATATGCAAGTCTTGTTACAATCTTGTATGTGATTTAGAATTCTACATGATTTGGCAATCTTGCATTATGTATGATCTTAGATTAAGAAATATTTCGACAATCCTTGGTAAGTGTATGTCCTAGATTAACTAGTCTTATGCAATGACATAGTCCTACATAATTGTGCTAACTCCTAGACTATGGTTTATTAGTCCTAGGTTTAGTATCTAATCATCCATGGTCCTAGGTCTAAGTATCTAATCTTGCATAGGTTGATTCATGGATGGGATTTTAGATTCATGGATGGGATTTTAGATTCATGTGGATTCTTATGTGATGAAGTCTTTATGTGCAAATTGGGATCCTACATTCCTAGGGTTTTGAAAGTCCTAAATTGAGTCCACTAGGATTGTTTTAAGCTGACAGTATTTTTATTTGCTATTGAATGCACTACTACACTTCAATGTAATTACATGTGGAATATCTATCTATTTAGGTAATTTTTGGTTTATTCAATTATTTCATTAGGTGAACCTTTTCACCCAATTCAAAGTAGTTCATGAAAGTGTGCAAATAGGACTTAAATCATTTGTCAAATTGAAGCCCTACTTTGTGAAGAAGCTAAAGGACTTCAAAACTTGTTATTACAAGTATCATCAAAAAATGGTGGAAATTGAAGATGGTTTCAACAATATGAAATCAATTGTTGTACACCATGGTGATGACCACCTTTCATGCAATTGCCAATGTGGCACAGTATGCATAAGACCAACTAGCAATTCCACTATTCAAGGTATTGTTGCTTGTTAGGGTATCCACCATGTTTTCAAAACCTAAGCACCAACTTATGGTTCTAATTTCTATGTCCACCACCTACAAGTAGTCCCTGGTTTTAACTAAATTGTGTGAAAAAACAATGCAACCTTTGTGGCTTCCATAAAATCCCATTGTGTGACAAAAAGGTTATATCTTGCAAACTCTAAGTCGATGTCTTGGTGAAGGTTGAAAAAGTAGTAGGTGGTAAGACCAAAGAAGGTGAAATGAAAAAGGTCGCTCGTTTGGAACATAAACAAACCAACCTTAGGATGTTTTTAACATACATTACACCCAAAGTACGAGAATTTGTCCTTCACAACCATGTTGCTCAATGGCAAGATAGCCAATACAAGTCATGTTTGAACAAATTGAAAGAAGTTGAGATCATGTCACTAATTGACTTTGCAAAAAAAAATTCATTCAAGGGCCAGAATGAAGTGCATGAGGAACATCGGTTTATTTTGAACTGACAATCCTAGTCCATATTATGTACACCTTGAACCCTGATTACAACCCTAGAGATGAACATAACCATCACTTACTTATTGGGTGCTTTTATTATATAAATGACAATTGAAAACATGATATTATGTTTGTATAGAGATGCTTAAATCTTCATTGGGCCCATCTATGTGAACAAAAAGTATTTCCTAAGTGCCTCATTGTTTGGAATGACAAATGTGCTACCTAGTTCAAGGGATTTTGTTCATGGTTTTATGTAGTGTTCAAGATACCCTTCTATTACTATCTACCTTAAACTTTTGCATGGGTGCATACTTGATTGGCATTATTGGGGCATTGGTCATGGGAAAGGACCCCACAATGGTGTAAGGGCCTACTTCAACCAATGCATCAAGACTAAACAATTGTGGTCCAATGGTGCAAAGCTACACAATGCTTCTAATGTTACCAAGTTTTTACACACTACCATGAATGTCTCACATGTTACTTAGATCGAAGGGTAAGATTAGAAGTTGCCAGAAAATTTATTGTGATTCAAATTAGTGAAGTGGATAGGCAACACCTATTCAATTGCAAGATAGTTGTTGGATCATGGAGTATGCACTCTATTCATTTAATTAACCACTTAAACAACGTCATGCTTCAAGCATAAGACTACACTTGTTCATGCATGCATTGTGTTATAGACAATCATGTAGGAAAAAAACTTCATTTATGATGGATGTAGATAAAGGTCCTACTAAAATATCTATTCCCACCTAGTTTGTGCCTCATAGTTTGTTATTTGCAAGCTACACATAAGCAAAAATGAGGAATTATGATTTATAATTTGCCAAGTGGTTCATGTGAAGGCATTAAATGAGTATTAACAACTCAAGAATGTGTTTTGGATAGTGATTCAAAAGCTTAATTTGATTCAAAATTGGGGTCAGATGATGAGCGATCAAGTATGTATAAGTTATCTTTGATTTTTTCAATATATGTTTCTACTCAATTTTTGATTGCGTTATATAACCCTTGAATCAATCATGTCCATAATCTATTGTTGTGTACTTTGTTTGGCTAACATATAATATTTGACAGAGTTCAAGTTTATGTAGAATTGCAAATGTACAATGTTAGTTTAATTCATTTGTTATGATATGAATGTTTACGAAGTCTCCAATATTTGGTTTGCTTGGGAATTCAGATTATGTCCACAAATTGATTTAACTAAGTGTAATTCTTCATGTCAAGGATTGGGGTGGTGTAGGTTAACTGTAGAATTGGACGAAGACATCAACAACAATTGGTGTGCTATAAAAGTTGATATTGTCAAATGGACCCACATTTTTTTACTAGTAATTAACAATTGGCAATGGAGGAATCAAGGTAGAGTTTTTTAGGTGATTCTGTCACCACCTTCAAGGTCAGTGAGTTATCCAATTCGCAAGTATTTACTTCAACTTTACTGTAAACTTGCACACCTCAAATGTTTTTTTTCCTATTACTAGAAGGTTTTTGCTTGTATTTTTTTCTTTTCAATGATTTAACAAACTAATATTCATTTTATGCAAAATGCAACTATTTGCACATGTTGGAGATCCCTCCTAAAAACCATGTTTATTTTTTTTACTAAGTTTAAATCTATCTAAGAGTATCCATGTGAAGCGTGGAACTTTCTTGCTTGTATTTAAGGTTGTGGAAGTACTAAAATGCACATGGGTGTAGTCACTCAAGGCAACTCGGCAATGTGTAGTGTAGAAGATCAGTAAACATGTTTGTACTAATCAATATACCCACTACTAGATACCTTTTCCATTCCATGATGACATTCCTCATTGTCATTAGGGTGCTAAGTTTTTTTTAAGACAACATTGTTCAATGATGCATTTTAATCTTGTGTAACCATTGTGTAACCTTGTACACATTACTATTGCACCTTTGGTGGTTTTTCATAACCCATTATGTGCATGTGAAGAACTTGTAAGGGAAGGACCGAAAATTTTGTTTTTGGTAAAAAAGGTGACAACAATAGCTTGCCAAGTTGATTGTGCAAATGCAACTAAAACAACAGTGATGGCACGAAGAAACACCAATGAATGACCAACCAGGTCTGCATAAGAAATTGTCTAAAGTGGTTTTTTTCTTTTTTTCATGGAAATTTTAGCTACAAATTAGCAATTGAACCAAATGTGGTTTAGCACCATGGTTTGTGGTTGATTTACAATTAGTAGAATTATTGTATAAGTATGGTGCTTGAATCTGGAATTTATTAGGTTGTTGGCTTGCATCAACATAGGGAGCTCCAAGTGTTCAATAATGTGTGTTAATATTTGGCATTGAGGCTAAGAATGATTGTCTCAAGTGTTCAAACAATGAATGCCTTTGGTGGGTAGACATTAACAAGTACTTAAAGAGGCAAACAATGAACATCCCAAGTTTTCAATGGAGGACTTGCAGATGTCAATTGTGGAGGATATGTGAAGACAATCAATATCACAACAATGGGAGCATAAAGTTTCATTCCAACAACCAACTCTAGAAAATGTTTCACTATCACCAACGAAAATGGACTCCAAACTTTTTTTGTTGAATTTGGTCATAGTATTTCAATCAATGTGGAACTACAAACTCAAATGCACATCTGGAGTTTGTAACGTTACTGAAGTCAAATTCAATAACTAATTAGTTTTTGGTTGTGGTGATAAATGACACACCTTTCCTTCCTTCACTATATGTAAGGAACATTAATAATTTCTATAAGAATATTAACATAACTTTGGCAAACTACACTAGATTTAACATTCTTATGACATTAATTATGCATATGTTTGAAGTGGCTCATGTCATCAAAACACATTTGAACTGATAAACAAAACCTACTTGGAATGCCATTTCTAACTAAAACAAAACAAGATTTGAGATTATTCAATTGACTTGCTAAAATTTTCCCCATATGCTAGTCTAGTTTTCTACTTCAACTGATTAAGTTACTATGAGTTGGCACTTCCTTATCAAATTTATGCATACACATCTTCAAAAAAAGGTTACATCAACGACCATGGACAATGTAAGTTTTAGCATATCTACTAAAAAGGGAAAAGACAAAAGACAAAAAGTTTGGTAAATTATGTGGAGTTGACCATTGGACAATGTGAAAAAATAAATATTAACTTCCATAGAAACACTTACATCTTGCTAATATGCAAGACATGCAAATAAACCAAACAATCAACATTTGCCTACCACCTCAAAAAATGTTTTGAACCAAAGCTAAACAACAAACCCACTAAAATTTCACTTCACTTGCTATAGTTACAATACATGTTTTTCCTAAAGCATTGCCTTGGTCTTCAAAGACACTTGGATGACTTCTACTTCCTTCTTCAAGATCAAATATTTTTAAGGTCAAAACACTTTGCAAACTTTTTTTTCAACCTTATGCAACACTTGAAGCTTTAAACTTGGTAGCCAAGGGTTAAAATTTCTTCAATGTGTGGATACCTTAACAAAAAATGCAAAAGTACTCTAACATAGCTTTGGCAAATTATAGTGGATTTGCATTGTCATGACATTGACTATGCACATTTGAAAAAGTTGTCATAAAAAAACACTTCAACCGATAAACAAAAGCTACAACTTGGAATGCCATTTCAAACAAAAACAAAACAAAGATCCAAGACTATTTAATTGACTTGCTAAAAATGTCCCCATATGCTAGTCTAGCTAGTTCGATATCAAACCAAAATTTGATATTAAATTTTTCTTTGTAGAAATTCCTAGATTTCAAGAGTTAAAGCTTTCAACTTTTTGACTTCATGATGAACAACAAAAAAAAACCAACATAGATCTACTACTAAACAAAGTAATCTTCTAGAAAAACACATAAATGTCATGTAACCAAGAGGTCTAAAATGCTACAACATTCTAAATTTCTTCAACAGATCAATTTGTAACACATGGCTAAACTTGCTTCCCCTTGCAACACGTTTAACAAAGTTCGCCCTTTTAGATGTAGGTGAAATAGGGTGATCTTTCTTTATAACATGTTATGGTGGTGTAGGAGTAGCAAAAAAAAAAAAAATCATCAATTTTGGTAATTCTTTTGCAACCACAAGCACATGATCTAGGGATTTATTTTGGTTTGCAAGTCCATCGAATTCTTGCAATGTGTCAATAGACGTAGGTTTCCTTCTTTTGCACACCACTTCACAAGACCAATTTGCTCACCTTTTATGCTTCTTCATTTTCTTCTATTTGCTTCTCTACTTTCTTCTTTTGCATTTTTTTCCCGTTTCTTTTCAACAATGATGGCAAGATCTACGACAATATCAAAAGTATTTCCCAATGGCAAGACTAAAGGATTGATCTACAGAGGCACCTTAGGTTTCAATTTGTGCCAGCCCTTTATTGGGACATTGCACATGGGACAAGTTGTTGTCCCTTATAAACAAGGAAAACAAAATTGTTCATGCTTGCAACTTTACTATACATACAAGCAAAAACCCTTGCACTTTGTGCTTGTTAAATTCAAAAATTGTAGAGGAAATATGTATATATTATGCCCATGACACTTTTACACACATAAAAAAAACTCATCCTTAAGTTTAAATTCACTCCCATTTGACTTATAATTCACTTCAAATTGATTATTGGTTCTCTCTTTGTTAAGTCCTAGTTTATTTATAATTAATTCGTAATTCATTTTCAATTCACTTTTTAGTTTATTTTTAATCTACTACTAATTAATTCTGAAATTAAGTGTAAATTCACTTTTAGTTGAATTTTAGTTCACTCTTAGTTAAGTTTTAGTTCACTCTTAATTGAGTTTTAATTCATTCATAATTCACACATGGGTGCACGTCAATGCACATTGGGGAACATGGGCCACATGTAGATTATAAGTTTTTTAAAAAACTTCTTTGAACTAGGTGCCTAAAGGGTATAAATAAAGGTAGAATTCCCCATTACCTTTAATTTGTTCAACACTAGTTTTGGGTACTTTTTTAAAAAATCATAGCTTGATTTTTTTTAAATTTATATTTTGTAATAAAATCTTGAATTGGATTTTTGTTTCACACATGTTTTGTTTTTTTCCTTATTTTCTTGTTTCACAATTTAGATTTGGGATTAAACTTGCTTTTTATTCTCACTTTGGTTTAGGAAATCCCATAGTCTTAGTTGTTTTAATGTTCGTGATAGTTAATAGACCTTAGGTAGACCCCTAAATACCTTAAGTTCTTTGAACACCCCTTATATAGTTTAAGTAACCTAAGCAACCCCTAATACATACCCTAATAAGCCCTTTGATAATTTCTTATAAATAGTCTAGGTGGCCCCTTGGTATTAACTAATAAATAGCCTCAAGGTAAGATAACCTAGGCAACTCTTAGGGAGCCTACATAGCATAAGGTAGGTTGAGTAAGTCATTTAAGTAAGTAAAATTGTTTATTAAAATGTGATGGTCTATTAAGGTCTATTAACTATCACAAACATGAAAAAAATTTACATAAAAAAAATTTGTGCAATGGTAAACATTTTCCCCCTCAATGTGGAGGTGAGGGGTCAAATGCTTACTATTACAACTTATGTACCTTAGTCTAAATTACGTAATTTAGGTGCCTACTTTAAATCAAGGTGTTTAACCTAAACCACCTAGGTTCCTTAGCCCATGCTTTTAACATAGATGACTTAGATTAGTTAGGCCACATGGTGCCACTTTTTCAACTTGGAACTTGCCATGTGTCAACATTTTAGTGGTTAAAAAAAAAGCATTTTCACATTCTAGTCATAAAAATAGTTGCAAATGACCATGCCATGTAAACATATGTGACTACACATTTGTATTGTAAAGGATCATGCCATGCAAATTGCATGTCAGTTGGATGAAACATTGGTGTTAGTTGTATTTTGATTAGGTGTCACATAATATCTTTGTGAGTAAATTTTTATGCGACTTGTCCAAATCATTAAAGGAAATTGTAATCGCATGTGGCATTTAGTAATAAAAATAGTCATAAGACCAATAATTAATCCATAAATTCCTTGTAGTGAATATAATATGTTGTTGATCCCAAGTTGATAGTTGTATCATATATATATATTTGGGCTTTAACATCACACCATGTGTTTGTAACTAGAATTGAATCCTAATAATTAAATACTAGTAATTTTTAAACACATAATATTGAGTACTTGACAATAATGATTCCATTGACACCAAGGAAAAGAAACACCAGTTGAACATTATAACAATTCAATATTTAATATTATGTCAAATACCTATTTGTATATGCTATCCAACCCTACCTTTAACAAACTTATTTTATGGTTGATTAAGAAATTGAAATAAATGGCATTCTTGAGTTCAAGGTTTTCAATGTAAGGTCATGATGTTTAAGAAGAAAATAATTGAAATGAAGTCTACACATGTAAATTTGGTTGCCCACACAATTGCAAAATGTGTGAGCATGTGTCATAATCTTTACAACAAATTTTATTCATTTACCTTGAAGGTGCATTCACAACCTTGACCTACCACAACATGAATCATGACATGATAATGTTATGTGTATTGCATTTTGAAACAAAATTGAACATTATGAAGTGTTAAACAATGAAAAGGTGGATATGTACATTTAGTTTTTTAACCAAGAAGTGTAACAATGGTTTGTAGAAAACAATTGAACAATTTTTGAATGTTTTGTAAAGTATAAACCAATAAAGAATATAGGACTCCAAACATTTCTAAAATGATAAAGTTTCATTTGGAGTTTTAAGTTTTATCAAAAAATCAAACAATATCTTGTATTTTGTATCATCATTTCCCATACTTCCTTCCAAACCTTTGGAATATAATTTGATTATTTAAAAATATACGATATTTTTATATTAATGCAACCTTTTATATGCACAAAATTTAAAATTCTAGCAACAATTCCACAAAATCTTTTTTTATAATATTTTATGCCATCATGTAGAATATTTTTTATTCTATTCTTATTAGCATATGAAAATAATTGAAACAAATATTATTATTCTTGTTAATTCCTTTTGGGTGCGAATGAACTCAAATGAACTAAAATTGATGTCAAAACATCAACTTTTTTGCAGTTTTTGTTACATTTGTCTATGTGGTGCCACTTTAATGGCATGTGAATCATGGAAAATTATGGTTATTGAACAATATGGATATTGAAAAATGTAAAATGAACCAAAAAAAATTCCAATATCAAAGTTTGGTTTAAATATAGGATGTTTAACATGTTCATTCAATAACACTACTTTCATAAATTTTTGTAATACAATTTATTTCATCCTCAATTTTTTTATAGTAATAGGGTACTATTAAACACATCTAAAAAGCACTCAAATTTTCATATTTTCTTTATTTTTTGTTTATCAAAATTTAAGGTCTAAAAAAAGTTTATGAGTCCTTTTCGACATGTAAATGTGATGCAATCTATATGTTGTTAAAAGAAAACTTGTAGCTTATAATATAAAAAATAAAACTTGAAAGTGTTAACATGTTTTGGTATTATTTGAAATTATGACAAATTTTCAAGATGAAACACAAAATTTGGAAAAATTTGTGCACTTTCAAAAATTCATATTTCTCCAAATTTGATTGTAAAAAAACATATGACATATTGGGGCAATTATAAATACAATATATAAAGGTTTCAAAACATTTCATTTGAAAATTTCTCTTTAGGAAAACAATTTCTTGGGAAAACAATTTTTTGGGAGAAGGGACCTCAAAAAGGACAATAGTCCTAAATGCAAAGTAAACACATTGGCTCGTTACATGTCATTTGGACCCTTTTCAATAACATTGTGTAATATGACACAATTCTCAAGTTGTGTTTTAAAACATTTAATGTGTTTTAGTCATCAAAATTATGTTTTTTTGTTTACCCATATTAATATTAGTGCATTCCAATGTGATGAAATAATAAAATGACATAACTTTTAAGTTATACAAATCAAAACAATCAATCAAAGTTGAAATTTAAAAATTTCTACAATGAAATAATCTTTTTGTGTATCCCAATTTTGAATGCACCTTCCTATCCCTTATATATTTGCTTGTATGAAAATGCATGATTATTAAGGATGTATCTTTTGGGTGTAGTCACATTAATAAGAGTCACAAACAACCATAACCATTGCTTTGATTTCACTTTTTTGGATTAAAAAAAAATCTAATGTTATACATCATTCAAAAACCTTCATAACAATGTTTTTAATATATTATGGAGACATGTGATATGATTTGAAATAAATTTAATGAAGATATAGTACTCAAAAACATTCATTAATTATTGTAACCAATGTTCAATAAACAATTTAAGAACTTAAATTTTTTAAGGAGATTCTTTAAAGATGACTTATTTTGGGGGATATTCTTAAAACATATTTTCAAATCTTAAGAAAGATTAATGAAAATTTCAATTTACAAATTAAAAAATATTGAGAATATCTCAAATAATCACTTGCCCAAAATACTCATGTGATTACTATTATTTCATTTGCACCTTTTCGTTTTCACATTATTTATGTTAAATATGAAAATTTTGAAACGACAAGGGGAAATATGAAGGGAATGATATTAGAAAAGGGGCAAAAGGTTGAGATAGAAGAAGGAAATAATAAATAAATAAATAAATTGAGGGAAAAAAAGGTTGTCAATAAAACAAATTTTACTACATCAATGGAATGAGACTTCAAACTTGAATGATATACAAAACAATGGAAGAAATATTGTTCATGGATGAACTTTTATTACCAAATGACAAGGCGCACACAAAACCTATCAACAGACTATCTCCACAATCTTAAGAACTCCACCTTTAATCACATACTAGGGTGCAAAAATTGACACCAACCTCTTATGATAGTCATTTCTTGAACATTGATCATACTTGACTTAGTAAGACATTAAGCAACTTAACTCCTTGCATAATGTAAAAGATATAAGGCATAACACACAAACAATTGGGCTTATGATAGATCTCATTTCTTCAATTTTGTTTGTCAAAACTTTACAATTAGGTTTAATACATAGTTTGCCTAATGCTACTTCTCAAGTGTGTGTTATCTTTGTGCTATTTGAATTATTTCAAACAAATAGAAAGCTAGTTGGACACTTTTTCATCATGTAATCAAACAATCTCTTGGAGTATTGAATTTTGTCTCTTTAGGAGCACTTTGTGATCCTCCAAAGATTATGAAAAGCTTCAATATATGCTTTAATCATAGAATCACAATTCCTTTTAATTTTGTTAGAAAAATACATACTAACCAGAAGCATGGGTTGGCATGGGTTACGAACTAAAGAAAGAACCAACCAACTCTGATCTAAATTCCAAACTCTTCTATAGACTAATATTTAGGCCCGCTTTACACTAGGAGTCAAGGCTGAACTAGAAAAAGTCTTTTCAATCTGCCCAAAGTTACTAATAAATCCTGAACTTTATGGCCTTGTATTGGCCCCAAGGGTGGAACAAGGATACC
>Ga0209208_10002738_pt1 | contig 25291 bp, 15 predicted proteins | sample S1TSphfallax_3_FD_187694 | JGI IMG/M metagenome (GOLD analysis project Ga0209208, IMG submission 187694) | Host-associated microbial communities from peat moss isolated from Minnesota, USA - S1T2_Fd - Sphagnum fallax MG (SPAdes) (version 2) | ecosystem: Host-associated > Plants > Peat moss >...
ATTTTGGGAATGACCCCGGGCCCCATCCTGAGGCCTTGCCCATAAGGAAATTGTCAGAGAAGACTCCAGGGAAATCCAGCATTATCCAGACATGACCTGATTTTCTTTTTCAACAATTTTTGTAAAAAAAATTGTGTTTTTTTTTTTTTTTTTGGCGGAAAAGTCGCCAAATTTGGGATATCACAAATTTGAACCCCCAAAAAAACCCCGGTTAGTGCCCAAGTGGTAGTGGTAGCTCCTTGGCACATAAACATATACCAAGGTGGCCATACTTATTCATGACCATCACATGTTATGATCTGCACAAACAATCATATACTCCAAATGATATGCAAGAAATCAGATGATGCATGAAAAAATTATAAATTTTCTTTTTGGATTTAAGTGAAGGAAGGGGCAGGGTGAAAATTTCCATATTCATGAATCATGAATCCATCAAGGATTCTGGTTTGGCTAATTTTGGCCATAGCAATGGCATATTCATTGTCCAAGGAAGGATTACTTCTTCTTTCCACCTTGAATCAGTTTTTGGTTTGTTGTCCTCTTTGGTTAAACATTTTACTAAAAGAAATGGGGTCACAAGATTCCCAACGTCTAGTACACTCTAGATGCAGAATAGTTGCCAGAAAAAAAGACAATTTTTGTACTGGTTGCCAACATTTTGTCATAATTCAACCTTTGGGACCCATCCTTGGATGACTTCATCTTATCCACCAAAGGCCAGTTAGTCTGTTGGTGTCCCTATGCTTGCTGTCACTCCATCAATGCATGAAAGGACGGATCCAGCCAGTTTTTTGGCTGCCTATATATTTGCCAAAACACTATATTAGAAATTAAAAGTGTATTTCTAAAATTATGTACTTTTTCAGATTTTTAATAGCCAGAATTTGACTAAAATTTTAGAAATTTTTTGTCAAACTTCTACACATGGTTCAAGTAGGTATTCCAAAAATATAAATGGATATTTTTTAAATTATACTTTCAGCCAAATTTGGCTAAATCTTTGTATGGATCATCTCCATTTTGGCTACAACACAAATTGACAAAAAAATCACTGGGATGGACCTAAGTCACTTTTCAATTGAGTACATCTTTCATTCTCCCTTATCGGGTATTCACCATGTCTGACCAATGAAATTCATTTAATAAGATCGAATGGGCATCTCTAGTCGGGTGTGACAAATTCATGATCTCCAAGTCGTCCTTATAATATCGGACTGGCATCCTTGCATTGAATAGAACTTTCAACTTTCAATCTCCTTACTGTGGGCCCTTCTTGTTATAGTCAAATGTTTAAACTCCAAGGTCCGAATATATACAGGAGAACCAAACTTTTTTTTTTTGGTTCATCTGAAGAAAATTCACAAAGTGCAAAAAAAAAACCACAGCACCAACCACCAAAATAATTCCTAACGGGGAATGTTTAATGTCCCCAAAAAATTATTCACAGGAGACTTCAAGACAAGGTGAGTTTACACATAACTCTAATGATCTTGCTATGTAGTTGTGATCCCTTATAAATGAAATGAGACAGGCTTCATGCCCCTTGTTCACCAAATAAAACCCACCTTAAGAATGATCCAAAAGTATAAAGCAGAAGCATTATGCAACATTTCACATGACAAAAATCCTTTACTGCATAAAAAGAATCAAAATATCCAAAAGAGTAAAGTGCCTTACACCTACATGGAGGGAAAGATGCATCCGGTTCCTACCACCCTTATGATGTTTAGAATCATTTTAATGTTCACCTTGCGCTTTACAACGGGTAAGAGCTGCAAGATAAGGGAATGTTCCAAAAATGTAATGTGGGGCCAAACTCAGCTACTACTGTTGTCTTAAACCCCTTACAATGCCCTCACCCGAGGGAAGGGCTCAGGGGGGGGGGCCCTTGTCATACACATGACCTCCTGGATTGCAAGGACTTACATCGAACTGGTTCTTATCTAGAGGTTGAAGAATCAATTGGGGGAAGGGGAGACCATATACTGCACACTATGGAATTCAACAGTAATATTTTTAATTTTTTATTATTATTATTTTTTTTCCGGTAAGGAGGAAGTTGGGCATCCCCACCAAGCTGGGTTCCTTGCCGAACTGCATTAGCTGGAAGCTGCGAGGTTCAAAGGATGCTTAAAACTAGACCAGGATTTGCACCCGGGCCACCCCCTGAAATCTTTATTCAGTGAAGATACAAATCAATGAAACTTGAAAGTAAACAGGACCCCAAAACAAATTGGAACATCCTACTACTTTACCCTAGTGCCTTGCCCCATTAAGTAGCAGTGCTATTTATTTTATTTTATTTTATTTTCCCTGGCGAATTATGCAAAATTTCTACTTTTTAAAAGGGGCAACAAATTGTTTTTTTGTTGGGGGGGGGTCGCCACATTTATGTCTATTGGCTACAGTTTTAAGAAGTAGTCCTTGAAATAATGTCGTCAAACTGGCGAAATCTGTCCTAGTTGGCCTAGGGATGCTCGCCACCTGGCTACATCAGGAAATTGCAACTCAAAAAAGAAAGAAAAAAACACTGTGTTGCGTCGCGACAAGTAACTTGCTTTTCGCGTACGTACTAAATTCGTACTTGTGCAAGTGGGGGTGGGACTGTTTCGAATTTGGTGCAACTTGCATTAGGTGAGTAGTAAGTACCTTACCGAGTAAAAGAGTTCCATAGTGAACCCCCCCCCCTCCAACCCCACCCGACGGCGCGATCAACGCGCTCACTACAGCAATAATCACCCAGGTAATAAGGAGAACCAACAGGGTACGCAATCCTTCCCAAATTGTAAACTCAGTGCATTCCAGTTGTGCAAATGGGTTCGCAATTTTTTAAAAGTAAATGGCAATGTCAACCTCTGTTTTTTTCCCCAAAAATAATTTAAAATGAGAAATTTCTAATTTTTAAAAAAGGGGGTCATTTTGGAGAATTTCAACCGCCAGAAGTGTGAGAGCAATAATAATAATCAGATTTCTATGCTCGGTTATCAATATGTAGCCATATATATAGAAGGTTGATTAAAACTTTGTATGTGGTCTCTATTGCCAGGTATGGCTAAATCCTTCTAAGGATGATCGTCAATTAGGCTACATAGAAAACAAATCATAAAAACAAAAAACACTCTGCGCGCGCATGTGTGTGTGTGTGTTTTTTTTTTTCAATTTCTGATGTTGCATCATTGGTTAGCATCCCAAGAGAGATTTAGCAATGGCAACAGGTTTTTAGAACCTGTCCAAATATCTTCAAAAACTAGTTTTTAAAAAAACATATATCTACCAAACTAAAAATCCAAATATGTCAGAATTTATTTACTTTAAAAAATTGGCGATTTTCTTAAGAAATTTAGTTTTCTAATCGCGACGGAATGTTCCCTTTTTATATATTTTAGTTTTGGCATTTTGGCGAAAATTTTCAGAGAGTTGGGGCATTTTTTTTTTTTGATTTAGTGCCCCCCCTAACTTCTAGAAGAACACCAAGTTCTCGGAAACCCTTGGTGGGATTTTTGTGTTCGTTTGTGATAGCCTAGCCTAATAGGTAGGTAACACCACCCTGGCCTGACGAACTAATAGGTAACTTATTTATAGTGGACTATGAGGTGGTGAACTTGGGAGTGTTACCGTGTCTACTTTGTAGCAAAGCGTTGACAGACCAAAAAATCAAATACATACTAGCGCGGACACAAGTTTGACTTCGTTTTGCGGTGGAGCGAACGCTGTCCTATATAATAAAGCTGTTCGCAGAGCTCTCTTTCTTAGGGCTTTGCGTGTGTTTTTTTTCTTTTTTTTTTTTGTTTTTGGTAGCTCAAACTTGTTTTGGTTGTCGAAAGCAAGCAAGAAAGTTCATTTGTGTGCGGGAGATACGAATGCCAGAAGCTCATCATCATCAATAACAACAACAACAGGGGAAGAAGAACTCTGGAATTTTATTTTATTTTTTTCTTCATCATCGGATTGTGCTCTTACAGATGTAGTGAAGAAGAGGGGTTAATTTTATGTTTTTTGTTTGTGGGACGCAAATGTAACTTAGTTCGATTGGGGTGCTCTGAAGTTGGTGTCGTCAGAGAAGAGAAGAGAAGAGAAGAGTAAGAGGGGTGGGGGGTATTGTGAGTTGAGAACATGTGTTTTCCACCGGAAATCTCAGTTCCGGCGTTTGCGCGAGTGCGGGACTGGCGGGGGGAAGAGCGAGGATCGAAGCCATGGAGACCTTCTTACGTGCTCCGTGAGAGTGCGGAGAATTGGAGCGCACTTGATGCATCAGGAGCTCAGGTAGATGCGAGCCCGTGTGACCGGGCAGCCAGGCGTTGTGCCACTGGTATCAATCTGCCCTTGCAAGCACTGCATGTGGCCAGTACCGCGTATGAGAATACGAATGCATTTGATCCGGAGCATCCTTCCACCCCCCCGCGGTATGCAAAACGCCTCTTGTTGCAGTTCCAGGGAGCTTTGATTCTCGACTTTGCTGTTTTGTTCCCTAGTCGCTTGGACATTAGGGGTAGTATGTTTGCTTTTGCATCACGAAGTGCTTCAGCTGGTAGGGTGAACAGTTATACTGTGTGTGACCATGCCATTCCTGTGGAAACTCATCACGGCCAGAAGCACGACCTGATGAACATGGGCCGAGGATCATGTGATTTCGGCTTCTTCATGATGATGCAGCTCGTTTCTCAGATGCCTGAAACCATTGTAGCACATATAAAAGCTCTCTGACAATGGTGATCCTTCTTGCATCAGGGATGCAGGACTGGAGAGACGAGGGAGTCTTTCTCTGGTATCTGGAGGGCCTCTATACTTGCCTCTTGAGGTGGCCTCAGTCGAAGCTCGCAGGACAAATCAGGAGCAGCAGGGGTGTGCAGTATGGCAGGAGCAGCAGATGTTTCTGAATCCAGTTGTCTACATGAAGAACGAAGTTCCAGTTATTGCTGCTGGAGTGGAAATTGGTGCCTCTCTTAAACAGACTGACATTGAGCTTCCGATTCCTAAGTTTGATGATAAGCCTGTTGCAGACTTGGAGAAGCCAGAACTGGGGCTATGTGAAGGACAACCTGGGTTCAGAAGGCTTCTGCAACAGCCCAGTGGGGCTCCTGAGCTTGAAAGTATAGGGTCATTTGCAGCATGGTTTGACTGCATCACTAAGAATGATACAGAAATGGAAGAAACATCTTTGAGCGAAGAAAGGTGCACCAACTTAAGTTTTGAAGCAGAGACAAAACATGTGAAGAAGGCTCCTAAACTGACCAAAGCTGAGAAAAAAAACCAGAAAACAGCTGCTGCAGCAGTCCACAACCATGAAGAGACCGAAGATGATATGTGCACTGATGATGATACAGAACCAGTTCTCATTGATGAAAAGAGGAAGAGAAGGTATTTTCTGATTACTCACTCCCCTTTGGGCACACTTTCAATCATCTTTTGATATCCCCAGTTGAATGCAAACTCTGAACTTAGTAGTATGTCTGATTTTCCACCACATTAGCTATTGAATCCTTTGTTGATGACAGGGAAATTCAGGTTTCTTCTGCATCAAAAATCTTTTTAGATTTTTTATCTATTCCTAAGTATTTTGCTGAGCAAAGAGTTTGGAATATATCATGCTGTTTCACATCTGTTAGTGGCCAAAGTTGATGTTGTCTGTCTAGATGATGCAGATGAGGCCCATGTGGACTTTCATCAGCTAGAAGGCATAACATCACTGGTGTCTGGTGTTGGTTTCTTTCAAGCAATAATCATGAAGGACATATAATTGTATATCCATGAAGATTAAACCTTGATCTTTGTAATTGTGCTGTAGGAGTCACTGAACCTTTTAGCAGTTGACATGTTCTGATATCTGCAGTAGCTTATCTGAAAAAGCCATTGTGATGATCTCAGAGCACTTTGGTTGTGAATGTTACATATTGTCTTTCCTGTCGGTTGCAACACCTCACTGCACTTCATAAAGTGGATCCGGGTCTGACTGAAACGTGTGCAGGATGCTTTCCAATCGTGCATCAGCACAGCGGTCAAGGCAAAGGAGACAGGACCGTCTGGATCAGCTTGAGGTCTTGGTATGATCTCTTCTTTTCTTTGAAAGGACCTTGCACTTCTAAATGCAGCATAAGATTTCTGTGCGCCTATTGATTTTTAACCTTTTATAGGTCCATGCTTGAGGTCTTCTTGATGTGATTTTCTTTGAAACAGGGTGCACAAGCTCATGTGATGCTGATGTCCTATATATGGATGTGGTTTGTTTTGTTAGACTGCTCAGTTAAGAGTGGAGAATGCATCGCTTTTGCACAAGTCAAATCTTGCTGTACAACTTGCCAGGAAGTTTGAAGGTGAAAATAAAAAGCTCCTGGAAAAGGCAAATTATTTGTCCAAGGAGGTACTTGCAGCTAGGAAGCCTGCTACACGAAAGCTGCATGAAGATTGTCATAGCAGCCCCAACACCTGCACTGACATCAGTGAGATTGTAAGCTACCATCCAGATCTTCAATTTAGATGGCATGTAATAGATGTCATGGCTGTCCCTCCAGCTAGGCTTCAGTTATGAAATTATCATCTACACTGCTTGAGCTTGGAATTGAACTGCCAATCTAATTTCAGTCTTTGTATGGCAATGAATGAATTTCCCCAAGTTCTGTATCGCAGTCAACCACTTATATTGACTGACCATGAACATAGCTCAAAAGACTGAGGATAAAAACTTTCTTTTCAAGGGAAAAGACCGAGATATGGTTGTATCAATTTGCCAGCTATTGATAGACTTGCTCAAATTTGTAGTGCTGTTCTAACACCTTACACATGTTACTCAATATATAATCTAGGTTGGAGAGGAAGATCTTTCACCAGAGGTTGAATTGAACCTTGAGAAAGTGCCAGATGATCGGAAGAAGCCTACTAAATCAACAGTAAGCAAAAGCTACATGACTGTGGATGATCAAATGGACATGAAGAACACAAGCAAAGATACTGACATGACAGGTGACTGTAGCAATGAGAAAACAGAAAAATGTAAAACTGTCCAAGTTTCTGAAGTTCAAGGCGCAGCAAGAAAGGTTAAGTGGGATATCCACAGATCACCAGTAAGCTGCAAGACCAGTTCAAAAAACACTGAGGCTTTCTCACTCCCCACCAGCCTCCCTCAAGCAAACCTTCTGAGCCCAGTGAAGGAGGTCCCAGTGACAATCCCAGATCTGGATTCACGCTACCTTCTTGACGAAATTTGTGACTTGTTTGAGTCTGACAGTGCCAACGATCCTTATATCAACAATGACATCCTCAACACGATGGACCAGAATTGGTTGGAGAGTTTTGCTGAATGTTTGAATGCTTGATATGTTTCAGTATTGTTGTCTTCAAGCTTCAAGATTTGAATGCTTAACACTCTTTGCTTATGGTTATCATCAAATTTAAAGGTTTGATGAATGGATAACAACTTAAAGCATGCAACGAGTGACATATTGTCAGACACACATCTCTGTATTTGCAGTGCCAGCATTGGTTGACAGGACCTGGTTTTCTTGCCCTTGAGTTTCGTAAGCATTATGTATCTTAATGGTTAAGCTCATGTGATGCTTTGAGGAGAAGAGCAATAACTGGATATGGTGCCAGATGACAAACATAGGGTTAGAACTTATTATTAGAGTCTGATTGTTAATTAGCAGTAGATTTATGTTTGTGGCCCCGATGATTTCCCTTCTGAGAAGCCCTACTACTGCATCTAAGAGGCATATCTGTGGATATTACACTAAGAAGTTCCTGTGAACTAGCTTGAGACAGGATGGCAGGTACTTCCAGTTTTCCTGCGTGTTATGAACTGGGAGATGTCCAGCCTGGGTTCCAACAGAGAGTTTGCGGAACAACTTTTGTCTGGGGCTTTTGTCTTGATTCATGATGCAAGGTTCTGGCCAGTGCCATTTGGCTGTAAACTTAGATTCTTGTGAAAAGACAACCTGTGGTGTGATGCACAGATTAGTTGATATATACTGGTGATGCTAATGTTTTGTAAATGGCTTGGAAAAGACAACTGGTTTTCTGTTACTTGTATTAGATGATAAATGTCTTGGGTAGTTAAAAATATTTGCAGGCCACTTGATACATCTTGAAACTCTGTGTGATGTAAATATGCCTGCTTGTAATTGGTTTTTCCTCTGGTTATATTTTTGTCTGCACTAAAATTTTGTTGATTGTGGGATCTAGTTTTTTAACCATTGTGTGTTAAAGTACTGTTCACAGTCTGAAATTTTTGCTAGTCCAAATTTTATGCTAAGGTTATGTGAGCTAGTGATACAGGTACTGTGAAATGCTATACAAAACCCTGCAAAAATGGGTCCATCATAATCAGAGGTGGAATCAATGAGCTGAACCATAATAATTTCATACACAGGAATGGACATTTACAAGAATGTTGAAAAATGTTTCTCTTTCTTCCATCCACTGACAGTTGTGCTCATCCACTCCTATTAGATCAACCATCAATGCTTGAAATTCAGGGTCATGAATTTGTAACCGAGTGACTTTGTGTCAATCTGGGCAGATTTAATTTGCTGCATTCCAACTTCTTGTAACAATTGAAGTCAAGAGATGGGCTGTGAGACACTGCAGGTGATAAGTGTGCCCGTAGATAGCAACTACAAGATCCCGACAATAGAACCACAAACAACAAGATGAACATGATCCACTAATTAATTAACCATCTCTCTTGTTCCATTGCATTGTAAGCATGGTGTAAAATGAGACAGTTCAACAATGAATTATGCGTAGAATGTGGTAGCCTCTTGAGTATGGCTTCCCCATTGGGTTTGGAATTGAAATGGTTGCCATTGAGCAATTTTGACAACTCTAGCAACCATGTGGGTTTCTATGTCATGATTGTGGAACTTGTGGAGTGCACAATAGTCACTATTTTCCTTGAGGTCAGCTTTGGCAATGAATGCTGATGTAATTGATTCCTACTTTGCCAAATCAACTAGAAAATTTGACAATATATCCTCACCAGCTTCAACTCTTCTTCAAAATCAAACATTGTCTTGATCCTCTTAGAGCCTACATGTTGATTTCAATGTGACTTTGAACTTCCTCAATACCTCAAGAGCATGGGCAATATGAAACCAAAATTTTATGTGTTGAACAATTTCAACATTCAATGGTTGCCCAACATTTCACATCCTCAGAATCAAACTATACAATTCATGCATAAAATTTAATCTGAAAGACAAAAGACCTATGAGTTAATCATCATCAACAAAATAACTTTGCTTCACCACATGATTTGAATACTTGGGCTTCATTGGCATTAAACCATTCATACATGGAACTTCTAACATACTAAATTCTCAAAAGGGCTTATGTTCTTATTTGACTTCCTTTAGGTACATGCAAAAGGCCACCAAGTAATTGAAAATTACATAACAAGCTTTAAAAGACAAAACCCTTGATGTTTTTCAATACCAAAAATTGCATTTTGAAACCTTGACCCTTCACACATAGGTTTCACTAAACAAATTCAGATGAAAGTGATGACAAGACATTACTTATGTGTAACTTTCAAGTAGTGGAGTGCTTAAAGATATTGTCATAAATTGAACTTGACTATTGCTTCAATAAGTGGCCACTTACTTGTTATAAACTAGTTGACATTGGAACCTTTCTTTCCCCTTTGACTCTATTGTGGTTGTTGCAATGATGGACTTGATGTTATGACATGCACAAGGAATGTCACTCAAAAGGAACTTTATGAGGCCTACCAACTAGGTTTTCAAGTATGATGGGAACAATTGCCTAATTGTTTACAAGTTTTTCAAACAACTACAACGCCATTATTTGTAACTACTTTTTTTTTCTTATTTAATAATGTGTTTTAAAATTATGTCAAAGTTATTTATGTGAAGGCCATGTCATTTAAAACAAGATTACAATCATTAATGTATCTACAAACTCAAGAAATTCTCTATGTCAAAATTAATTCCTAAATCAATGTGGTCCTTTTTTTAAGGACAAAAAGATGTTGGCAAAGTTCTTTTTAAATTTACATTGACATTAAAAATGTAATTTTGAATTACATCTACAAAAGATAATGTTCTATAAGTGATCAACTTAAAGGAAGAATGGATGGTTGAAATGGAACCTTCAAGGTTGTTTTTCATAAGATAAACTATACAAGTGCAAAGATAAATTTTCATCACACATTAAATTAAATATTTGGTACTTATGAATATGTTAAGGAGCTTCAATGATGAAGGTCTTCATGAAGATGTGGTGGGAAATTACAAGAGTTTTATAGCTAAGAAAAATCAATAAGTATGACTTGAAGCTTGGTAGAAAGGTGCATGAAATCTCTAATGTTATGTAGCTTGCATTGGAAGTGTGGCACATCCCATATTTGTTTTATACTTCAAATGTCAATTCCCTAACACACAAAAAATGAAATGTTGAACTAACCCATCGACCAAAAAACATTATTTCAGCATTTGAGTACTAAATAAAAATACAACCTACAATATTATTTGATTGATGATTAATACTTTGCATAAAGGTGTAATGGAAGATGTATTCATAGTCTCTTGTCAATTGTCTTTATGAATTCACGTTGTAAATTGCAAAGGAAATTCAAGAATGATGGATTTTATCTACTAATGAGGTTCTTCACATGCTTTTTCTTTTTTCCTCTAATGTTTTATGTTGTGTATATTTAGCTTTCTTTTGTTAACAACTATTTGCTAATCATTGATTTTTATTTAAATGTCTTTTGTTTTACAATATTACTAGTTTTTTTTAAGCCTTGGGAGAAAGATACTAGTGTAAAGTTTAATAATCATACAAATTATGCCTCAAATCAAATGAAGTTCACTATACATAAAACCACCATGAAATTCATTGCAATTGGTTTTTAAATCTATACAAAAAGATCATATATTCTTTCAGTAATTCATGAAAGGTTGATGTTAAACCAAAGAAAATGCCAAATCAATACCCCTCATGGGTTGAACATTGAACCTCAAGTTTGGCTAATTTCATATTCAAAATTTTAAAATTTTATAAAATTGTAAAAGCTTGACATTAACAATTGATTTGAAGATAAGTTTGTTGTTGTTTTGAGGTAAGTTTTCATTTATTTGCTCAAGGCTTCATATTTGATAATCAATATTGTGTGCTTGCTTCTAATCTCTTTTACCATGTTGTCATGTTTTTCACAATAATCGATTGCATTTTATATCTTGTCATAAGTTGGTTTTATATTTTTTTTTCATCTTGTCGTTTTTCATTTATGTGATTACCTTATTGCCTTGGTAGTTTCAAGATTAATTATATTATTATTAAAATTGTGGGAATTTTCCCAAAAAAATTAATTAATTAATTGTGAATGAAGTATTAAAATATCAAGAATATTTTATTTGTCAAAATGAAGACTTCATATGTAATTAATTATACCACAAACATGTTTTGAAGCTACGTACCAAGGTATTAAAATATGTGTTTTCATTAAAGTTTTATTGTATCTTGTAAGTATGAAGAAGGTTTAAATAAAATTTGGAAGTCTAATATGAATCATTGTAGTGCGGTAAAAGACCATCATCCACTTATTAATTACTAGATTTTTTATGTTGATTACAATTGTAAGGCTTGAATGTTACACAAACCATTGTGGACCAAGTATTCCCCCCTTTTCTTTTCACAATTTAGCAAACGTTTAGTTTTGAAAGATTATGTGTGGTTTGTGAAAACATTTATCTAAAAAGCAAACCTTTTTTTTAATGAAATGATTAACTAAAAATTTGCCGAAATTCATGGGGAAAAACATTACTAATAAAATAGGGTCAATTTTTTTCTAAGTGTCCAAGATTTTATATGGAATTGTAAATTTTTAATATTTTAAAATGTCAAGACATTTTTAAACATTTTCATCAACCTTCTTGCCTAATCATATGAATTGAATTATTTTTTATGTGTGAAGATCTTCAACATTTGTTACCATTGATGTCATCATTACTAATGTTAGGGGAGAAAAGGATAACAAGGTTAAAAAATAAACGGGCAATTATCATTTAAAAACATAATATGAGCAACTTCTTGAAGCATCCAATGGAGGCTATTGTGATATGGTTTTCATCAAGAACATGCCAACAACATCCAAAAGGGATATTTGAAAGCACCATGTCATTACAAAAATTTCACCAAGGTTGCTGATGAAGCTACTTTAATTCATTTCTTTAGTTTCACAACAAATTATCAAGTACTTGATTTGCATAAAAAGAGATAAACTCTTTTTGATATCATTTAATTGAATAAAAAACATTTTGTAATTATTTTTCAAGTGAAAGGAAAAAATCAGATGGCACCAAATGTTCATCTAGTGATAAAACATAATAATATAATATTAAACCCCCAAAAAAACATAGTGAAAAAAACATATGGTGGCCACCAAGTGTATTTCCACTTAACCCTAGTGTAACAATATTTGGCAGCCACCATTTTTATTTTTTTACTTGAAAGAAATAAGCTTAATGAAAAAACCATTTGGTGGCCACTATATGTTGGTTTTTTCCAACCCAAAAAAAAATGAAAAAAAATATAACGAGCACCAAATGTTTTTCCCTGCAACCTAAGTGAGAAAACATATGGGTAGCCCCTACATGTGTTCTTCCACCTAGCCTTGGTGGGAAAACATCTAGACCATGGAGGTGGCAAACTTGTGAAACAAAATTTCATGGTGGGCCAAATTCTAAATGAATTTCTTGAAGAAGAAGGCAAGACGAGCGCCACGGATAGAAAAAAATGATTGAAATATTTTCACCCAAATTTGAAGTCATGGTGTCTTATGGATTCCAAGCATGGTATATGTGCTCCCATTATTGAATGGAGACAATCATGGTAGTTATGGTGTGGTGTGTAAGATGTGAATTGAAAGGTTTGATCACATCCCAAACACCATTGAGTTGGCAAGGAAGACAACCAAGATGGTTGATAAGTGGGAAATGTCTAAGCAACATTTGGTGGAAGTTTTAGCATGCCTATGTGAACATCCATGTGTCATCAAATTCCTTGCCGTCCATGCAAAGACCATGGAGGCTTACACATTGTGGTGGAATGGGGGAACTTCTCAAGAAATGTTGGAGTACAACATGAAGTACTCCCCCATTATGGAACCTTATTCTAGAAGGGGGGTGGATATGAAAAGGCAAACATGACTTGTCACTTTTAGGTGAAATCATGTGAAATTGACATAGACATTCATAAACATTATGAATGTAATACATTAGTCTGGAATTTTGCACAACAATTTGTCCAATGACAACATTATTTGCTAGACAAACCAAATGTTGTGTACATAGGCATTTGGGATTAAGGTGAAATTAAACACTTACAAGAGGTGATGCCATCATTGTATGGGTTTGCCAAGAAACAAGATGCCACCAACACAAGGAAAATGTGTTGGTGGGTGGCCCCAAATTTTATTTTTTACAATGAATTGAGAACTACAAATTCCCTTCGACAAATGACCAAGCAACACCAAATAACTTTGAAGTTTGAAACATATTTGGTGGGCAAACTAACAAATGTCATATGGGGTGAATATTGGAATGCAAAATATTTTGTGGACAATTCAACCAAAATGTCATTTGAAAAAATGTTCCATGACATGTATGAACTAAATCCAAAAACACAAAGAACTATTCAACATGTCATGCGCACATTGATGGGGCTTCCATACAATTGGACTACACTTGATGAATGTTATAAAAGACAACCATAAATAGTTTGTAGTTGTTACATATGAAATTTGGTGTAATTTGTATGATCTTTCAAAAATGACATGTTTTGGATTTGTGAATTTTATAAAACCCAATTTTGTCAAGGCATCATGTTGTCATGTGTAATCATATTTGAAATTTGTGAATCTATGTTCTTTACACATTTGAAATTTGTGGATCTATGCTTTATAATGATGATATTTCTTTTGTAAACATAAAATACAATGATCTTACACAAGTATTGGCCATTCATCACCTATATTTTTGAATTATGGATGATTAGACTTTCCATTGATAATGTTTTCCAATAAATGTTCCCATATAATTGATAAACATCAAGCAATGAAAATAATCAATATAAATCCATTTATTCCTTAATGCAAATACAAGCCACTCACTGTTTAGATTCTTGTTTTGGTTTTCATTCCGTTTTTTTCAATTACATGGACTTATATTTTACCCAAATTACATTATACATTTTTTTGGCTGAAATTATTTGTGAAAGTGAAAAAAATCTTTTAATTCTCCAATCTTTTTGGACCAAAAATGAATTTGAGACACCCAAAAAACATGTTACAAGATTAAATATCCCAAAAAAATAAAATAAAATAAAATGTTTTCAATATTTTATAATAAAACATCCTTGGGTGGTACCACTAGGAACCACTTCAAGGAACTCCTTGAGTGGTAAAACTAAACAAATAATTATCCTAACCCTTTTCCTTTAAAAAATTTCATAATTATTTTTTTAAATCTCATTTTTATTCACCACGTGCCAAACTATATTGCCTAGAATATTTATTGGAATAAAACATTTGGGAATCGTTATAATTCATTGCATTGGCCCTTTTCATAATCATGTTTTCAAACTTCATGGAAATGCACATCTTACATTCTTGAAACCTTTTCTAAATGTAATGATTAAAAACATAAAAATAAAAATATCTATTATATCATTAAAGTTTCAAAGTCTATGCAAATTGGTAAATTTTTTCGCCCAAAAATTCTAATAAAATCCCTGTTTAAATGTTTTTAATATTTTCTTAAAGTTTGATTGGTCTAGTAAAATTAAGGTATGATGTTCCTAGTGTTACCACCCAAGGATGTTTTTGTTTGTTCACATTGTAAAATTGATATGAACTAACCATGTCACATGTGCAAAATATTACAATTATAAAACATTTTCATTTTGTAAACTTATGATAAAAGATCATTCTTTTTTTGGGTGGATTAAAAATGCACCTATGTATGGAGTGCACATAAATGAAAACATTGAATGGTTTTTAAACATGTGTATTTTTTGTGACGTATCACTATTACCAAATCTATTGCAAAATGCCTAAAAATATCACACATGCATATGTGTTAGAAAAAAAACCATGTTGTTTTAAAATTCATTACCCATTGCCTCCCATGGTGAAACATAAATCCTAGAACCTAAAGAAAGGTAAATGTGAATTTTCCATAATTTTCAAATCAATACCTACACATAAACAAACAAACAAAATTCAATCTTTGAAATATTTTTGAAAAAATGAAGATATATCAATTTTTGAATTCATGCATTCTTTAAATTTCAATGAAAACACATGTATACTAAATTTGAGACAAAAATCAACAAAGTTGCACATTTTCTTTAAATGAAATCCTATAAACATTAAAATTAATGCCTTTAGTATATGTGTTGTTCATTTGTTGTTTGGGAATAGAAATATTCAATCGATCTTAGTTCCACATGCAATTCACACGTATTGAACAAAATATATGACAAAAATAAATAAGCTAATAACAATAGAACTACACTTTCATACAAAAATTCATTATAGGTAAAATAATGCAAATATATGAATTTGAAAGTTGAGTAACTTTCTTTTAATGTGCAACAAATGGTTGTTCAACTCATTTACCTTTTTTTTTCTTTGCCATTATATCATTATTTGTTTTGAAATTTTCAATACAATAATATTTGTCATTAATATTTTCAAAATGAGCTTAAATAAACAATTTAGTTTATTCAAAATCAAAAGCATTGCATTTAACTAGTATTTGGAATGACAACACATACTATGAAATAAATTATTCATGTAGTGAAATTTTTATTACGAACACATTCAATATTGAAAAAAATGATTATGACCTAACTTTGTGAATCAATCATGTAATGGAAAAAATTAATTAAAAAAAAAAAAAGATGATACTTTCACATATTCCATGATGATGGAAGAATATGAATATCACAATTTTGTTAGAAAATTAAGTGAAAAAAGGATTAATATTTTATGAAATTATGCATATAAACCATTTCAACATACTCGTTATTTGTGTAATTTTTACATGGGGTGATAAAAAATTTACGTTATAATTTTAAATTTAAAGATTATTATGATCATATAATAAATACATAATGAAAACCAAGGTTTTGCTTATAACATTCACATGTAAAGTTGCCTTCAATGTTGATGGTTTAACAATACATTCAATGTTGAACATGCTTTTCCAACAATTTTTATTTAGTTCACCAAAATTATCATTAGATTCATTAAATGGGTTTACATGTTAATACACTACTACAAAATGTGGGTGCAATTCACTAGTCCTCGTTCACTAGACTAGTGAATTCACTCAAAATCCAGTGAAATCACTTGGTGTACATGGACATTTTTTGTTGTAGTGATATGAACAATCGCAACTTGTTGTGATAGATGAAATATCATAGCTTGTTGGTGTTAAAATAATGATATAAATAATGGTCTAAGGTCCATAAGACATATTCAAAATAAATTATTTGGTGGTATTGATGTTATCATGATAGGTTTTTTCTTTTAAGCACATCATGTGAAAGATAGTGGAACCTTTCAAAATATCAAGGATAATGTTAATTCACTAGCATTGAAATTTTGGCAAATATATGTTCAATGTTACGAACCAAATAAAATTATGCAATAACTTAATATTTTTTCATACAATTTTTGAAGGAATTCCATATTGCAATAAAAAAATAAAGATATTCAATTTATAGATTTAGTTTGTTATTGACAACCACTCAATAATTTTATTATTTCATTTTCTATTTATATAAATAAACTTGGACAAAATCACAAAGAGAATGTGTTCATTAACATGTTTAGTCCCACATTTATTTTTAAAGCAATGGACATTATCAACCATCATGCCTACCAATTTACAAACTCTCAAATGACCCAAACAATTTACTTAGTGTGGGGCAGGTATTTTGTGTCGGGTATTAACCATGTATCAAACCAAGTATATGCATATATGCCCACCAAGTCTTACTTTTTCAAAAACCCTAACGCCCCTCCTACTTGAATTTTTTTGAAAATTAACACCCCGACCTCATAACCAATGATTTTAAAATGTCAAATCCATCGCTAGACCTTATCCAAGGATACTAACAATGTAGGGTGTCTCTCAAAAACCTGAATCAATAATTGTTTCATATTTAGATTGTGCTACCTTCAAATTGAATGAAAAAAACTCTTTAGGTTCATTTAACTATTACAAATAATCAATATGCATTTTCAATTGTGATTATTGTTTGTACATTTAGGTAACACATGTGTTTATGGCTTGCAAAACATTAATGTTGTTTTAAATTGTTAACAACTTGTTTTATAAACTTAAAATATTTAAGACTTTATCAAAGCTTTAAAGACTTGGCAAAGACCTACCTTTGTAGGACATTGTTTTTAAGGGGGTATTCCAAAAACCCTAATAAAATAACCTTTTTGTACTTGTCTGTGTTTTTATTAAAGAATCGAGCTATATACCTAATTAATCGCATACCTTAACCCTTGCCCCCACTTCATAACCACCCCTCTTTGGGGTTTTAAGACTTAAAATCAAGTGGTTCCTTAAATCTCCTAAAAATAAAAAAACTAGATTTGGGTGGTTATTTGAATTTATATTTTCAAATACTCGGACTTGACTATTATAATAAAAAACAAATACCCACCCCATACTACAATTTACTACACAATTGCATTTTACAATCCATATAAAAAAATGATATGATGGTCTTGTGAATGGAGTTGATAGCATATTTAAAGCCTTAATGACATATTGTGATAAAATCATAATAGATTTTTTTTTTCAAAACTCTAAAATTGGAATACTAAAAAGAGAAATAAATCAGTCAATAATATAACAACATTGAATCAAAATGGACACCAATTGAACTTATCATCAAAGATATAAAAAGTTAGCGAGACATAATTGTTTATCATAACAAGGATTCAATTTTCAATTCAACTTGCAATATTGTAGTACTTGAATGGATTTGACATTATTTACATTATTTTTTAAATTGTTGAATTTTTAGAAATTTATTGGACCAAATGCCAAAATTTGGGAAATTCAAAATATTTGTTGTTGAATGTTTTGGAAACCTAACAAGATTGTTGGAAATTGTTGCTTTGTTCAACAAGAAATCGTAACTCATAAGCTTTTAAAGCCAGAACTAAACAACAACACCCTTTTTTTTTTAAAAATCTTCTAATGAAAACACCTCTTCTCTCTCCTTTTTGGGGAGATTTATTTTTTAACTACATTCCCTACATGAAAAAACAGATAATATGAATCATCATGACTTTGGGACATGAGGATGTGTGGGGATTATAGTGTATATTATGTATGTTGAGTTTTAAATCCTACAAAAACAAATTGTGATCTTGATCAAGAATGATCTTTTTTTAGTGGTGTGTAGTTTGGGGAATTGAAGGGAACAACAATGTTTCAACATGACCTTTTCACTAACGATGTCTTCTATGTGTTGAGGTTTTGAATGGTTGCATTCAACCTCCGCATAGTGAAGGTTGTATTGCTTCCATTCATCCCTTTCTTTTGGTATTGCCCCTCATTTCATCAATATCTCTTATTTATGCGTGTTTTGAATTTTTTTTACTTCATGTGTGTTTTTGACCTTGAGGGGGATATGTTTGGGTCCAAAGATAGTTAAACCATTTCTTCTAAAACATGGAATTGTGACCATGTTGATGCATCCGATCACTTTTAGAGATGGGTACAAAGAAGATGAACTTTGTGTAGTTAAGCTAGCTTATTGGCCATAAGACTAGGGGGATTTATGTTTGCCCTTCCACATCACCTCTTAAGAGGGAAGACTAAACCATCTAATCATATCATAATTAAGGGCAAGGTGATGGCTTTTTTGAATTTAGCAAATTTTTTTGTATTAAATTTGGGATAATGAGCAATGTCACAAAATATAATGGTAGTTATTGTAGAATTATTTATGGAGGAGTGCAATATCCCTTTTTTGTTTAAATTGGGTGGGTAGGAGTGAGTTCTATCTTGATTGAACTATGGGTACTTGGTAGTTACTTGGAGTACTTACGGGACTTGGAAAAAAGGTAGATGAGGATTGGCCTATTCTTGTAAAATCCCTAGATGCCATTTATATTGTTTTGCTTGCATGGAAAGGCGTCATTGTGAATTTGATGACAAATGATCATACATTAACCCATGTAGGGTTTCATGTGGCAACTTTGTTCGATACATTGTATGAACACATGTGATGTAAATTCATATTAGTTGCCATATGCAAAGGGTTATACTAGGTTTTTTTTTCCACTAAAAAATATGTTATCTGCTTAAATACACTTGTGGATTGCTACCAACAATTTGTGTAAGATTGTTGGTATCATGATTTTCATTCGTGGTGTAATAGATTTTCTACTTCCAAAGAATTGTGGATTGCTTATGCTTTTGTTTCATGGGACAATTTATAGGACTAGCCAACATTAACAAATGACTGTAGTTGGGTCAATTATGGCACAATCCAACAATGGTTAAAGTGCAATTGCAATGGTATGATCACAAAGTCATTGAACTTTTACTTATACGAATGTTTTATGTTTATTAACTACCAACATATGTATAACCTGTAGTTGCAATTAATGTTGTGATTGCATTTACTTGCTATAAACATTTTTCCATGGTTGTCAATGTTGCTTCTACTAGATTTGTCTCCATTTCTATTTCATTACATCTTTCAATGTTTGGTGTGACATTACATAAGCAGGTGGTTGCATGTGCCTCCATTATAACAAGTTGAAATTCACTTTTGAATGCTTTGGTAATTCTCGTCTTATTTTACCATTTCACAATAGTTTCTTCTAAATGCTTTACACTTGTTTTCATGGACAATGTAACCATTCGCAAATGTGAGGCTTTAAGTTACTTATTTTGAAGTCAATCTATGGATTTTTGTCGTTTTCAATTTGTTGTTTGATGATTGCAGTAGTCCAAGAATTGAATCGTATTTTGAATGCATGCTTTAGCGACCATTGCAAAATGACATATGTTGGTTGGAGGACATTGATGTAATTAGTTGGAATAAATATCACTAAGATATTTTGGTGTGTTTCCTTCATCCAATCCAATAAATCACGACCTTTATGCATAAACCGGCAATCCAATAACCACACCATCCTCTAACTTTCTTATAATCCTAAGTGACAAATTTGAGTGTGCAAGTATGGCAACAATATCAAGATATTTGGGTGTCTTTCCTTCATCCAATCCAAGAAATCATGGCCTTTATTCATAGACCATCAATCCAATAACCACACCATCTTTTGACTTTTTTGTAATCCTAAGTGGCAAATTTGAGTGTGCAAGTATGGCAATAAGATCTTATGGACAAATTGTTTTGTTGTTTCCAATGTTGACGAATGGTTTTCATTGAAGGTAAGATCCCAACCTAAATTCATGCATTTGTCTTTTCCTTCATTAGATGGTGGTAGACAATGACGAGTAGTACTTTTGAGCACAATATGAAAGGGAAGTAAAAACCATTTACAATTAAAAATATGACCATTATAATTGGTCTTTTATTTTCAACCCTTAAAACTTGAATGTGCTTTGATCCTTTACTCTCCCAAGTCCAATATCTTCCTATTGGGATGAGATGAACACTTGTTTGGTCACTATTAACAACTAGGCCTGAAAGAATGTTATAAACATTCACTAAGTAAGTTACTTGATAAGCCATGTTACATCCTTATTTAAAACAATCGGGTGGTAGTTTACTTCTTGTTGTTGTGGCCATTTTGAAAAGCCAATTCATGTATTGTTTCATGAATTTTCTTGTGACTATAAACCTTCTAGTGCCCTAGATTACAAGATTTCAAGTGTTGTGGATTCTATCATTCCATGAAGAATAGGTTGCACAATGCCAATTGAAAGTGGTTGTTTAGTTTTTTTCATTTTTCGTAACATAAAAACAAGTGAGTCACAAACTTTTGGGTAGTCCTCCAATGCATGCATAGATCTTTGTTGGATTTCATTGTTGTCCCAACCTCCACTGCATGCTTATAGGTTGATTTTAATTCACCACTTGTAGTGAACCACTCCCATTACAAGCATGCCCAATTCAATTTTTCATAAGGACTTGGCATGTTGAGTGTCTTGAATGTTGTTATGAGAAAGTGTAGAACTCCAAAATCATTACCATGTTTTTTGATTGCAACAACAATGGGACACCACAAATGAAGTTGAAACCAATTTGTGTGGAATCTTATCTTCTTTGACTACTTCCCATCATCCTTTGTAGGTGACAATTCTCTATTCTTTTGTTGTTTCCCCACTTTAGTAGCTTCCTCATCCTCTCTCTTTATCTCTTGTGGAAATAATATTGCAACTACAACTTTTCTTAGTTTGCCTACATAACACTTCTCTAGTTTGTTGACAACCGATTGTTTTTGAACTTGTTGATTGAAAATTTGTACATCAAATTTCAATTCTACTTCTCTCTCTTCACTTGTAATGCTTTTGAATGTTGTTGCAAGTAATCTTTCTTTGCCCATTTTGGACATGCAAACCTACCAAAAGCTTTGTAAATCACAAAAATGAAATCTTCACCAAAAGCTTCAATATCATTTTTAAAATCTTTCATGAATTGGTTTTCACCATATTTTCATAGACTTGTTGCTTTTTTAAATAAATTTTTGAAAGGGAAATTAGGAGGGAATCAAAAATCAAGATTGTGAAAATATAAAATCTAATCAAGAAACATAACAATTGAACAAAACTTCGAGTGGATGAAAAATTATTCTTATATTCATCCATGTTGAAAATAAAAATAGTTTTTACAATTTAAGCCAAAAATATTAAAAATTAATATTTCATATGCTAAAATGAATTTTGATTAAGTAATTAATTATTTAGCACTAAATTGACAAATCTGTTTGGATATTACGATAATAAGAACCATCCATTTTCCCCAATGATTGGCATTAGATGAATTAATTTTTGATCCTACTACTATTAAGAAACACATGTTAACATATACAAATTTATCTGCATTCAAATTAAATTAAAACTATTTTTACCTCCTTTCAAAACTTTTATGTGAATATAAAAGGAGTAGATATAGAAATGAATAGATTAAAAAAAATTCCAACTTGGATACCATTCATTATTCATTTTGAAAACTTATATAATACTTATGTAATTATATAAGCCTTCGATACAATTTTTCTACACCAACATTACAAAGATGTTAATCATGATTATAACTTTCAAATGTTTTAGATCTTATGTCTTATACAAACAAAAATACACCATCCATCAACCAAGGTGCACAAATTTATAAAATTCATTGAAGTATTCAAATTCATGATGGCCATGGGTTAATGATGATGTATGACATACACATGCACTTGGATTCTTTCGATACAACAATTAGTGATGGTTTAAAATACGCAACAACTTTTAATACTAGCACACAAAAATCAATACATATTGTATGTGCGTATAAAGTTCATTCATGTTTGATATAAATATTCATAAAAAAGCTTCAAACTATAATTAAAAAATATTTTGAACATTGTTCAATCATCATTTTAGGAGATTTTATTGATAACATCCCAAAAGACAATAATAATGCAAAAAAAAGGATTAAAATTTAGGAATAAATTCAAATTAAAATAAAATTTAATGCAAATACCACAAAATTTAGATTTCAAATAAACCACATGTGGGCAAATGTCCTTATAAACAAATGTAAAAATGGTGTAATATTGATTTATATTGCATTCAAACTACCAAACACACTTCCAATGTATAACAAAAAACCATTAACATTTCCATTTCTTTAAAATGTACATCACAAATTTATCAAGCTTCATAGGTTCGTAGAAATTTTGTGTGAAATTTAATTTTCATAAGGTCATACAAAAATTACATGAATTTTATGTTATGATTAATATGAATGATGTTTATACATATTTGTTTATACATATTCAATATCTTAAATATTTAAAAAATGAGACTTTTTTGAATGACATATGTGAATGTTCATGTTTAATATACAAAAATTGCGTAGTTTATCCAAAATTACATCACGATAATTGCAAAAAATTAGTTTAAATGTAAATTATATGTATTTCACATCAAAACATCACAAATTGAAAAGACACATCATTTATAAATATTTCTATTTTTAAACTTTGAAACCCACAAATTTAGCACATACATATTATTTTAAGATTTTTGCACAAATTTTATTGAAATTTCATGATATAACTTATGTGAGTATGTATGTGTATGCGTGCATGTTATATTTTCCACTTAATGACCCTCAACTGGTTTCAACATATATTGCCATTAAACTTTTCATCTTTTATTGCAGAAGGCCCTATTGGTTTTTAGATGCAAAGGGCACCTTGTGGTTTAAATTTTTATTTTGTAATTATTTTTTTGGGACCTTGTGAAAAAAGGTTTTTCATTTGCCGATCACAAGATTTTAAAAAATGGATACTTTTTTATCTAGCTAAACCCACCAACCACAATAACAAAAAGACCTTTCATTTAAAACCCTAAATCCAAAATGTGACAAAAAAGGACAATACACTATTTCAGAGTTGCCAAATCCTCAAATTTGAAAATAAAGTATCTTGGCTCAAGCAAAATTGAGAGTAAGAATTAGGTGGGGAAGCTTTCCCAAATCTTTTCATTTAGATTCTATCCATTCCTTCCTATTGTTTGTTCATAAAATCTAAGTATTAGTTTTATGTTGCACACATTGTGGGGCCTTTTTAGAGAAAATGCTTATACCTTAAAAAAGGTCTGGATTTCTTTACACAATATGGTTGTTTTTGCATGTTTAGATTCATGCCTAGAGTTGAAGGAAGGGGTGAGCCTATGGCCTTTAAATACTTTACCCTAGGGCTAGTTTCATCATTAAATAATCTTTAAAATAGTGGAACAAATTCTTGTGAAAATATGAAGCTAAAGTGTTTAAAACCCTCATAATTATTGCACTTTAGAATTTGAATAATTTCACTCCTCATATGACAATATCATAGTACATCATGAAACAATAATAATTTCAAATTTAAAAATCAATTTATTTAATTTTTTAATTTGTCTTATCCATGTGGAAATTGACTCTAGGCTATGTTAGTGTGGAACTAAGTTTGAATTTCTAAGCACAATGATCTCCATGAGAGCGAAAAAAAATTTGTTACTAAAAATGTGAGAAAATAATTTTCAAGGCCTCTCCTTGTAAACCCCATGAACTCTTTATCCTATTTAACTTGAATTCATAAAAATGAAAACATGTTCATTGCATGTTCTTGTAGAATTGTGTGTAAAACATCTATTTTGGGATAGAGCCACTTGTTGCGATAACCAAAGTGCAATTGTATTTACACTTAATCCTAACTACATTGGGACCAAACACATTGAGATGTATTATCCTTTTGTTAATGAAAAAGTAGCACCAAGCCAAAACCCATGAGATTCCATGCCTTCTCCTCTGCCCTAATTTATTTTGTTGCTTAACCAATAATTGCAGCTGATGTTTCAATGTAATAATTTTGTAGTTTAAAGATTTCATTGAAAACCCAGAGATGTTCATTCTTTTATGCCACATATACAACAAGGTTGGGTGTTCTGCAATCTTCTGGATGCTCTTCTTGTTCACCAATTCTTCATTTTATGTTCTTCCATTAGTTTGTCCACAATGTTCCTAAATCTCCTCCACCCATTGACATATTTAGGTAATTCTTACAGGTTGTGAAGATTTGTTTCCAAACAATAGAAAATGGCTATTGCAAAAGTACTCAGAACCTTCGCAGAGCTGTTGACAACAAACTTAACAAACAGTCCCAGCTACAATTTTCAGTAGTCCATAGATAACCCTCACACTGCATTTGAGCCCTGGAACATAAGATCGATGTCAAGACAATATGTACAATTGTTGAGTTCAGAGGTGGTAAGAGAAAACAATTTTCTGCTGCAAAGAAACAAAAACAGGCTATGGGCTATATCTCTCTCATAAAGAAAACAAAAAGATCTCAATAGAATGTGTAAAGCTTAGTCTGCATGTTATGCCAATGGCTTTATTGCCGTTCACACCAACTGGAAATTAACAAGACACTGTGAACTAGTGCAAAATTTGTATAAAGCTTTCCCAGCAGAATAACTGTACAGTTTTGATACCTCAATCACTAATCTGCACTGTTCTCATGACAATGACATAAATAGCTATGTACACCGAGAGGGTCATGGGGTGTGGG
>Ga0209208_10002739_pt1 | contig 25290 bp, 30 predicted proteins | sample S1TSphfallax_3_FD_187694 | JGI IMG/M metagenome (GOLD analysis project Ga0209208, IMG submission 187694) | Host-associated microbial communities from peat moss isolated from Minnesota, USA - S1T2_Fd - Sphagnum fallax MG (SPAdes) (version 2) | ecosystem: Host-associated > Plants > Peat moss >...
TATTCAAATCAAAAATTTGAAATTCAAATAATGTTTTAAACAATTGAAATAACAATTTTCAGATTTGAATAAAAAATTCAAAGTTCAAATATTAATTTTGAGATTCATTATATGAACAATATACATATGTATGCATATTATATATATATAATTTTAGTACATACATTAAAATACACCCCTATGTCATTGTAGAATACCTTTAGGATGCAACTAATTTGCTGACTATTGCAACTAATGAGACATATCAACCTATTAATGGATGAAAATACATGTAAAATCGATCCAACCAATAGGATGAAATTTCTAATAGTTGCATCATAGTTGTGAAAATGACCAAAATAGTTGAAATTTGGTCTTCCAGTTGCAAATATTCTCAAATCTAATCGCAAACGACTACAAGTCACATGTAGTCGTAAATGGAATGGTTACATTTTGGTTGATTTCTACTAGTGGGGAGTGGCACCAAGTCATTCCCTCAAAAGCTTGCTATTGGTGTAAATATACATTAAATCTATTACTTGGTCAAATGTGAGGTGATTATGCACCTTGTTATGGACAAATGAATATGAACTCCAATTTCATTCACATAGTGATGTTGAACAAGCTTGAACAAAAATATGTTTAGCCATGGGTGCAAATGTTCTAATGCCCACTCTAATAAAATCCCACCATTCATGGGGAGGCATATTTAATGAAGTTGCATTAGGCATGTTTGCAAATGGTCTTCAACCTTTGACAAAATCTACAAAGTTACCAAAGTTTGCACATATGATGTTGCATCGACCAACATTTTTCATAATACACATTTGATTCCCTCTTTTGCATTGACATCATCATGGATCCAATTGTTTCCAAGAAGATAATGGTTGACAACTGCCCCAATGTAATGGAGGTTAGTATTTATCATCTTCCACCAACATTGGAATTAACATTTGACACTACTTGTGAATTTTGGTGATAATGAAAATGGTGGGTCCCCCAACAATTGCACATGTTTCTCCAATGTCTTCATGATAAACCATACATTTCCCATATATGAGCATTTTCCATCAAACTTCTTTAATGCAACCAAAATCAACTTGACCATGTGAATAAAATTTGCATGAGTCCCAAAAAACAACATCTTGCACACTTTATCGAACCTCTCACACCTTTGTTATGGCCGTTCTTCAATGGGAGGTCCATAAAGAGTTGAAAAATACTAACCAATATGGGTCTATGATCATCTTCTCAATAACCTCCCACACATTAACCAATTGATCCACAATGAAACTTTTGTGGTAAACTGTTTTTTTATAGGGTTTGACAAGTTGAGGGTTGGCTCATGGTGACATTAAAGAGGCATGTGGTGTTTCTGAATGAATGAAATAATCATTTTTATGCAGCTCACAAGACATTTCTTCACCCCAATCCTCCAAAAGTAGGTCAACATAATGTTTCCACACAACCTTGAAAGTAACACATTTTGCATGTTGGAATCATTGTCCATGCAAATTTGGACAACGTTGTCTACACCCACTTGATCAATGTACTTCACTAAGGCATTGCATACATATTATGCATCCTTTTGATCCCATGTTGTCTCAATGGTTCTTAAGTACAATTTTCCATTATGGCAAACAAACATGATGTTTAACAAAAGGTGACTATTAACGTTGTCCCACCCATCAATTAAAACAAATGGTGGCCCCATATGTGTGGATTAAGTTATTGATGTTCTTAATAACAAATTTTGACAAATTGTTTTCAGAAATCTTTAACAATTTTCTTTGAAGTGCATGATACAAGAATGGTTTATAAAACATTTTGTTTTTGGATGTAGACTTCATAGCACCAATGAAGGCCGAATGGTGCGTAACATTGAATTGGATGTTGTCCTCATAAAAGTAGGTTGCCCACTTCTTTTCAAGATTTTGTTTAGCGGTTAAATTCATTCACTCATGTAAGGTCATTTGTCAAAAGGTGCAAGGGGGAAGGTTTGACATATGAATGGAATCATCTATGCTAGCCTTAAAACATTGAATGACATTGTGTGCCATCCACTTGGGGGCCCACAATAGAAGAATTGTCAAACAAACCCAATGACTTGTTGTTGATAACATCATTAAGCACATGTATATCAAGAAAGGAATTGAACACTTGTGCATGATCCAATGTAGTAGGGATGTTCCCACCACACCTTGCAAACAAGGCCTTCACTTGAGGCCTAACCTTTGCACATAAACCAACTTTTCCTTTGCCAACCCCTTGAATATGGTAGCCCAAATGATTAAACATCCTATCCTTACAATATATGAGTTGTAAGCTACAAACTTGCATTATACCTTATCAGGTCATGTGGTTGCAATTGTCACATCAAGGTACCATGGCTTTCACATGATGTGCCTATCATCCATCTCCAGCACACTAAAAGAACACAAGTGGATAGAACCCCACGACAATTGAAGAACATGGATTTTACCACCCTTTTACATGCCTTGTTCCCTTAATTAATCACCAACTTGGTATATGGCAAGGATTATGTTCATCACAACTATAGTCCACACACCTTAAAGGGTATGAGATGAAGGAAATAAGACGAATTTGGGAGGCTTTATAATTCAAAATATGGTAGGCCACCAAACAATTTATATGCAAATTGAACAACCATAATTTATTTATTCCATGATTATGAAGACCAAAATATGGTAAACAATGTGCAAAAGTTGAAATATCCTACATTTTGAGATTAAAGAACAACTGAAATTGATGATGAAATTTGCTTGCCCCTATCCATGCCTAAGTTTCGAATTTCCATGTTACAATTGTAGCATGTAGACAATGATTAAAATTGGGTTGCAAATTGTGACCATAACCCATTTCAATTGCTAGCTGTATGTTCTCCTAGATTTTGTAACCCATATTAGAGTTATGGGCTTGAATAAGCTTGTGTGTATGTGCCAAAAAAAATTGTCATGGCTAATGAAATTGTTAAATTTTATGTTTTTATTGATTTCATTATCTTAAGGTCAATTTCATGATTAAATTAGTTTTCTAGTGGGAATCTTTGTAAAAAAATGAAGTTGAAATGTTGAAAATCATCAAAATTACTTACTAATTATAATAACTTAGCAACATCCACACAATATAATTATTTTTTATGGACTTTTTCCATTTGGAATTTTTTTTGGGGGAAATAATTTTTCAAATATACCATTTAAAAAAAGAAATTCACCTAAAAATCCCCTTTAAAAAAAAATCCCCATCTTTATATACACATCGTTGAAACAAAGAGCCAAAATTTAATTTATTTTTTTCATAAATGGTCTAAAGCCACATGTGGTTAAATATCCTTATGGATGATTGCTAATGTGGCAACATCACAATGTTGAAAAAACACAAGGCACAATTAATGTGCAAGAACCATGTCTATGAGTTATTAAGTTACACATTGAATTATTAGTTCACTCAAAATAATTGGGAAAACACTACAAACCACCAAATTCAATAATCCCATGCCATTCACTTAGAAAAAACAAATTTTCACAACTACATACAACAAAGTATTCTATTAAACATTAAAAATTATGGGCCATTTCTACCATTTTCATTGGTCCATTTAGACTCTCACAAACTTACCAAACCTTATTACACATTGAATTTGTTAAAGATATTTTCTATTCCCTCAAAATACAAAATTCTTCTTTTTTATGTTTATAATTTTGGTTTGTAAAGAAACATCAACATGTATGTTTAGTTCATATTTGAAATCATAGAATAAAAATCTAATGGATACTTATTCACAAAGACAAAATAAATTTGTGATGAATTCCTAGAATTAGAAAAATAGAATTTCAAGTTCAAAAATTAACTTATTTCTAAAAGTTCAGAAAGTTAAAACAAGAAGTAGTAATTCATCATTCTCAAACCCCCCTATTTATACCAAACATAGTACTGTTTTAAGTTAAACAATCACTAGTTGATACAACAATCAACAAACTCAAAATTAAACTATAGTAACTACTAGCCACAAGTTTAAAATCAACATATTCTGTCAACAGTCGATTAAGCTAACATACTAGTTAACATAATAGACTGGTTAACTTAAGAACCTATTACCAATTATTATAATAAAATAGTTACCTATTGTCTAGTAATAATTAAAATAGTTCACAAACGTATTGCTTCACTAGTTACCAATTGGTAACAATTGGTTACTATGTACATAATTGAAAACTTGGGTTAACATTACCCCCCCTTGAAAACTAGATTTCATCTTCGAAATTAGTCACCAAGAATTACTTGTTCTACACCTACATATAAATCATCAACATGTTTTTCACTTGTTGTATCAACAGGTTCAACTATAAGAACATATTTAAACCTTGATCTTTTAACAATGTATGTATCCTTCGGTACTATTTTTAGAGTTTTAAAACTTCAGAGGCATGTGTGATAATATCAATCAAAGTAACCTAAGCTCCTACCCCAATATGTAGCTAATGGGACCAATTTGGGAGTAATAGGTTTTTCCAACTTTTCTACATGAGTATTGATAACTACAACAAATACTTCCATAGATTTTGTGGACAAAAGCAAAGTGCAACAATGCAAGATCAACTCCTCTTTTGATCTATGTTGGTTCTTCCATTGTAATAGCAACTAGGTTTGCTTCAATAACTCACAACTAAAGATGTTGGTTGCATAAGTGAAAACTTTTGGGAAACTTCAACATGTACCTCAACTAGTTTGGTGCTCAATTGGTCATACGTATAACCTTCGAACTTCAATTAGTATGGGATCATTTTGTTCAAGTAGACCTTTTCATCATTTGCACAAGCAATTTCCAAATTGTTTTGGATTTGTTCCTATGTGATTTCTTGCACTGTCTACCACCACTTTTTCCATTTTGGATTTTTGTTTGCCAAGGCTTGGTTCTGTACCTTGAACAAGGCATTATCCAATAGCAATTCCTTAAACTCCCTCAATGAATTATTCGTATAGGTAGTTTGAAAAGCTTTACTAGGCATTTGGTGAAGTGTCTTTAACTCACCTTTCAATTCTTGAATTTGTACCTAAAGCTCACGGGTACAATTCTCCATCTCTATGTTGACCCCTATCAATTGCTCTCACTGTTGTATACATGTATTTTCCAAATCCATAAGAGTTCTCTCCTATTGAAAATTAAAAGCCTCCACCTCGCCATAATTTTTCATTAACCTATCATGGTTACTCTATAGGGCCTTGAGATCATTACGGCTTTTCAAATGAGCTTGGTTCAACTTATTGTACTATTGTTTCACGGCTTTAGCCTTTTTAATTGCATTTTAAACTTCAACACATTTGGCAACTAAAGGCTTATTCTTGATTTGTAGTTTAAAGATTTGAGCTTTTATAGTAGTCAATTCTTTGTCCCTATTTTGCAACACTTGCTTGTTGCTAAATAGTTTCAAACAATGGGCTTGTAGTTGGTTGTTTTTATCCTTTAACAAACTTTTAACATAATTGTATTTAGTTCTCAAATCAGCTAAATTATTTAATGTTTGAGGTTAGGTTTGGGCCATTAAGGTTGCTTGCTCAAAGAAAAGTGCAACATGTTTAAGGCTCTCATGCTAAGCATAAGTTGTAAACGTTTCAATAAAAATATAAACAAGTTTAGGTTGGACTGGTCGAACAAGTTCAACACTTGTTGGCAATGGGTTGCTAACTTGTTCTATAGGAACATAAGTTTCTTAAATAGGCGAAGGCTCTTGGTTTGCTACCCACTCAAAATCATGTTCATTTTTGTCTTCCATAACTTGATCACTTTTTGTATGTACTAACTTGTCATCTTATTGCGTAATAACATCAGCTTCCATCTTTTTGTCTTTTCCTTCCATAATCAACCTTTGTTGATGAGTGTGTTGTTTTTTTTTTGGGTGGAGAATTGGTTGGTTATAGATTCAACCAATCCTTGGGTGTTAATGGCTTAGTCCATATTTTCAACCTATGAGACTAATGCATTGATCTTGGTGATATATGAGCAAAATGCAAATCAGTTGACACTTGCTAATTAATTGTTCCTTAATGACAACCTTAGGAAAGGGTTCTTTTAATTATTCATCAATAACTTTTTTCTTTCCTTCTCTTGAATTGGTTATGGTTTTGGAGAATCGAAAGGTGTGTCTTCATTTGTAATTGGGAACTAGCGCTTTAGACAAACCTCTAGATCATTGGTCTTGAGTAACAAGACGTAGTTGCCTTTCTATTAGGTGTTACCAATCCTATTATAATTTGCTTCTAGTGCTTTGTCCACTAGGTCAACTCTATGAACATCTATGTCAACATGATGGGAACACCAATTGACTTTCTTCCCCTTGTTTGCCAAATTGAGTGTAATGGTTAATTGGTTGCTAATGTAAGCTAGCCTTTATTACTAATAGACAATTTGCAGGATTGTTGCAAAGTTAGCATGATACTTTTTTTTCATCTGGATCACGCTCCATTGTTCTTTGTTAACAAATGCATCCGATCTAGCTATGTTTTTGAAAGCAACATGTGTTTCCTTGACCAATGTATTTGTTGCATCAATTGTTGGGTAAGTGCATCGTAAGGTGGACCAAAAAGTAATAGGAATTTATGAATTTGAAAGTCCATTTCCTTTGTATTTGTTTTTGAACCCCAAAGTATTTTTTGTAGTTATGTAACAATAGTGTATCAATTCCAATCAAAAAAATTCCATTAAAATTTTTATTTTTATAGAGCTCATTAATTAAACCATACTTGCAAAATTTCAAAATAAATCATGTTTTTTTTCAAGATGAAATTGTCTTTTGAAAAAATGTGCCTATTTTTCACCAAATAAAAGTCCATAGATCATAAAATTCATTAGATGTGAATCAAACTATTTCAAGCTTGATTTCATTATTACATTTTAAAATAAAAACCAACTCCCTAAATGTTTTTGAGGTCCATCATAGAACCAAACCAAATTCCATCCACTTAATTGTTGCTAGCGTTACATACTTTGATTTTCAATTTCAAAAGTCCATGGCTCTTATAATTTTATATATTTTGCATTCCAATCAATTTCATTACATAAATATTGAAGTTTATTATTTCAAAATGAGTCCCATTTAACAATTCCATAATGTACAAAACAATATAGTAATTAGAACCACATTTAGGTGTTGAAAAATGAACTACGTTACTCCAAAAGTGGTCCACCCTACCTACAGGATACCTTGCTCCTTCAACACTTACTCCAAATTGTTGAGCTCTCAATGTTTGATCAATGGTGATGTTCTCACCACAGACAACTATTCAAATTCACCCATCTTTTGTGGATTCCTAAGTGTGCAAAAATTCTTCCAATAGGTATGCTCATGGAATCGTCTAATGAACAACAAATAAATCACCTAAACTGGCTTGTTCTACCCATTATTGCTCTTTGGATCCCATCTGGATTTATTGTAGCATCTTCAAGATCTTTTTCCCCTTCATCAATGCTCACTTTTGGCTCACTTTGACGGGAAAACCACTTTCCACCATCAGCTCTTTCCCCTTGTGTCTCATCATGCACTTGAACATGCCTTAATAAGAACAACAATAGGTATATTAGGTGAATTGGGTTCAACCTCAAAGAACCCTCCTTGAACCGGTTTTGATGAGAAGCCTACTGGTTACTTAGGTTTAACATGTTGAGAAACTTTTGGCTCTGCAACTCTAACTTCAACCTCCTCTTCCTTAAAGTTGTTAATGACAATAAATGTTGGAGTAGGTGGCAAAAAAGTTCTTTGAAGGCCTTGCAACATTTCTTCAAATCCTTCTCCCACAGTGGCAACATGTTGCAAAGTTTCAAGAATTTCCCTTTCTACGTTTCTTGTTTCTCCAGAACCCTCGTTGGATTCTTAAAATGTAGAAGGCAACCTTGATGCTAATGGATCTATGTAAATCATTCCAATAGCTCTAAAAACCTCCTTTCTAATTTTCTACAACTTTTTCTTTCTTTCTTTCTCCTTTTGTTGTTTTTGTAATTCAACTTATCTTTTACTTACATTTTCTCTAAACTAGTCTAAGGCATTCAATTCTTCATCTTGGTACAAGGTATATAAGAATTTTGAAAATGAAAAAATGAAAAGACACACCAAAAGATGCACATGTTTTTTATACTACATCCATAGAGTTAGGGGTGGCAACACTTGGAAAACAATGTGGCCTTGGTAGAAGTGAAATTTAAATTCTTGCAAAATATTTCACACTATTGTAACAACATATTTTCATTTCACATGCATATGTTCATTTTTTTTGTTTTAAGTTTCAACAAACTTAACATTATATTTCATTCCCACATCATATTCATAGTTATTGCACATAGCCAAAATTTGCACTTCAAAATACATTATAAAAAACTCTAGAAACAAGAGTATAATTCATTTCATCATAATTTAAAACTATAGAAAAGTCACACAAAAGATGAACATAAAATTCATTGTAGAAGTTTGTGCTTATCTATATTACTAAAAACATTAATCCAAATTATAACATAATCCTAGGTTTTGTTGAAAAAAACCCCAAAAAAACATATAAAATTTGTGCTATCCAAACAAAGTATGTGGTTTTCTATCGCAAGTACCTCCAACTTTCCTATTCCTCTCTAAAAAACTCCATGTTTCATCTTCTTCTCTTTTCTTTCGTTCTCCAAAACTCTCCCCCTTTTGAACCATCCCAAGTCACATCATTATGATAGAAAAAAACAAGAATTCAAAATTCAAACTAATGAAGTTCCTTGATTAATCCCTATCCTAACTACCTTTTTCATTCTGAATCACATACTAAGCTTACCCCTTTAACATTACCCTCTCTATACTTTGGATTCCATCCCTGCAATCCTTATAAAATGATACAAATGAAATGATAGTATTTTATATCCTTTTAAACATATGTTTCCCCTACCAAAATGCTATAATCCCAATCTACACAAAAACTAATGGTTTTATATCTACTTTTTGCTTTGTAGTTTCGATCTCCTCCTTCATTAATTCATTTTATGGTTCTATGTCTAAATTTTGTATCTTGGATATCTCTTCTTTTGGTGCTGGAATCAAGGGTGGTAAAAACCTGATTTTTTCCGCTCGACAAATCGGGTTTAAGGTTTAAATGAATAAAACCCGATTTGTATCAAAACCATGGTTTTATTACAATGTTATTCTGAACTTCTTCCACCATCAAAGCTAGTTTCTCAAACTCTGAACATAGAATCATGGATCAAAATTTCCTCTCTTCTGGCAGCAGAATCATATGTTCTTGAGCTCTGCAAACAGAATGATGGGATTTCCTCTCTTCTGGCAGCAGATCTTCAAGAGTTCCAACATAATTGCTCTTCCTGGCAGCAACAGATGTTCTAAAGCTTTGATACACTGACTAGATTTGCTAGACTTCCTGCCAGTGCAACAGATGATGTTCTAGAGCTTTGACACAGTGATCAAATTTGCTATACTTCCTGCCAGTGCAGCAGATGATGTTCTAGAGCTTTGACACAGTGATAAGATTTGCTAGACTTTCTGGCAGCAGCTGTAAACTCTCAAGCGCACTGCAAAAAGAAAATCAGAGGGTTATGTACTGGTACCTGAGCATTTTTTGCAGCACTTTCAGGATGCGCAGAGCAGTGGTAAAATCAAGGCCAAAAGTGGGTTCATCCAGATACAGAAGAGAAGGATCCATAAGAATCTCATACCCAATGCTTGTGCGCTTTCTCTCTCCTCCAGAAACACCCTTCACAAACGTTCCTCCAATAATCGTGTTCTTGCACCTGAGGAGAGAGCCAAAAGACGCCAGAAAACATACACGAATTCACATGAATAATTCTTGCATTCAACAGCAAAAAAAACACAACCCTTTTCTTCTTCTTCTTCTTCTTTAGCTCAGCAACAAGAGCAGTAGCAGCAGCTTGAGAATCTGTCGACAACCCAATGCTGTCTCCATCAAGAGAAATGATGGGTTTGCGTCAATCACCTTTCCAAGCCAAGCTCCTTGAGCACAGTGTCTGCACGCTGGATCTTCTGGATCCGGGTCATGGAATTGGGTAGTCGCAAAAGAGCCGCGAAGAGCAACGATTCCCGCACGGTGAGCATGGGGAACATCACATCATCTTGTGTGACAAATCCCATCCTACACACAGAAACCCAAAGAATTGGTCTCCAGAGATGATCGCGTGAGAAACTTGCTTCCGAACAAGACAATCTAAGCAAGAAACAAAAGAAGAAAATTGGTAACATTGTAGAGCTCTCTCTCTCTCTCTTGGTGTGTGCCTGTCTTCACCTTCTCTTGAGGGAAGAGGAGAAAGAGAATTAATCGAGGCCGGCATGATCAGAATCACTTTCACTGGTATAGTCGTCGTTTGTCGGATAGCTGTAGAAGTTCACACCGATGTCGGACATGATCACTTGAGTGCAAACCAAACTGCCAATTGCCCACCTCTGAAGTTCAGAGTTTTGAACACGGAGTGGGTTGCCAAGTTATCGTTGCCTTCTTTCGTAGTCCGCACCCTACTAAAACCCGATTTTCAAAATAAAACCCGATTTTGTGCGATCTCAGACAATCGGGTTTTATATTAAAACTTTAAATAACCCGATTGCAAAAAACGGGTTTTATATTAAAACCTTAAATAACCCGATTGCAAAAAACCAGGGTCTGCCACCCTTGGCTGGAATAGCCTCCACCTTTTTCATGTTCATGAATTCCTTCTCGTTTTTTTTTTCATGACCCTTTTAAAAAAAAGTCATGTGGTATTTTTGGCTATACCTCCTCCTCCTAAGTTGTTCCACTTTTGAGGTCTTGTGATTCCTCAGTTTGTACTTCCTCCTCTTGAGGTGTCCCACTGGGCCTTACTTTTCATTCTTCATCATGGTTCGATACCTCTGTACTTGTTGGACTACCACAAATGAAATCTAAAAAAATCTTTTGATAAGCTTCCAACTTGTAGCTCAAAATTCTTTCATCAACTGTATGTTGAGCTAGATTCTTCTCTAACTCCTTTGTAAAATATTCTTCTTCAACTTCCCACCATTCTTTAGATTTTGCTTCAGAGTCCTTCATCTTGTTTTTCATCCTCATCAATGTATAGTATTATAACATTTCTTCATAATCCTCTAGTCTTTTCTTGATACTAGTTGGATCCAAACTCTTCCTCTGTTCCTATGCCCTCTCCAATTGTGCTTGTAGGTGTTCTAGAGGTTTCTAATATTCCTTCTTGTCTTCCATTAATTGTTCTATTTATGCCTACGTTGTCTTTTTTCAAAACTCTTTAGATTACAATAGAAATACATTCTTCATATTTATGAATTCCACGTCTATCAAAACATTATCTTTCTCCTTTTCTTTAGTCAATACTTTCACCTGACTATCCAAAGCTTTTCATTGTTTTTTTATGAAAAAACAATGTTTTTGTCCATTTCCTCTTTATGGTTTCCCAAATTTTAACCTTCTACTTAAATTTTGTAGTTTTTCATCCAACAACTTCAGCTATGTTATGCTACCCTTGAGCTCTTCATTCTCATCCTATAGTTTCTTAATGAGTAATTTATTTTTTTGCTGAGCCTCTACCTTATTTTTCCTCCAAATTTGCACATTATGTTTATACCCCTTCTAGAACTTTCTTTCCTTATCTAATTCCTCCTATAACATTGCCTTTTCCTTCTCCCTTATAACCAATTTGTTCTTCAAAGTGTTTACATCTAAAATCAAATTCCCCATATTTAAACTCACAATTGCCATGGTCTAAAATAATTTAGCTACCTTATTTACTTTCATTACTTCTGCAGGTACCTCCTCCACAAATTTTGGTGTACTTGCATGTGTTGTAAGATCTCTTAATCTTTTTGTAGTTGATCTTAACTATTTTACCATTCTTCTCCCTAGTTCAAATTCAAATGGGAGTCCTTTTGCAAATTTTGGCCTACTAGGTGGTACTTGTAGTTTTGCTAGTCTAAACTTTTTAAAAGCAAGTTGTGTCACCATTCTCTTTGTTTGTAATTTAGTAGCTTGTAGACCTTTTTGTGTCTCTTGTTATTACTATTACAAATGTTGTTGTAAATGTTGAAAATGTTTTGGACTTGTAGTGGTCTCCATCCATTATTCACATATATCCCCTTCAAATGCAAATGCTCCTCACCCTTTAGAAACCTTATGTAATGTTCCCTCTTAACTCCATGGCTTTGCTCTCTCAGTTGTCTTTCTTGTGGCAATGTCATGTGTGGTATCTCCTACCTTTGCTCCCTCAATTGTCTCTCTTGTGGCAATGTCATCTATGGTATCTCCTACCTTTGCTCCGTTAGTTGTTTCTTCTATGGAGATGTCATATGTGGTATTGTTGCAGAGTATCTAACTACATGTACCATTGGTGGCATTGCCCTTACCACTATTGCTAATGTAGATGGCTCTACTTTGCCCCTCATCATTTTTTGTGCCTTCAAATTTGTGCTCTTTATTCTCTCTTCACTTTTGAGCTTAAGGTTCTTCCTTCCTCAACTTTATTTTTCCTTTTGAAACTAATTCTTGGAAAGTTTGCTATAGCTTTCTTTTTGTTTTCTAGAGTTATCCACATCTCTTCCCTAGTTCATTTAACCTCGGCCAATAGTTTTTGTGGATTATCCTTTTGATGCACAAACAAATATTAAAAAGATTTTTGCCAATACCAAGGCATATTGACAAGTATCTTTCTTACCCCCCTTATTCTCCTTAACATACTTATACCACCTATCTAGCTCACTACACAAACTATTGAATATAATATGTGCTTAATCTACCTTTTGCCCTTTCTTTGTTCTCACCAATGTAATAACATTCTTGTTGTTAAAATATTGTACCTTCTCCCTTTGATAAATGACATATATAATGGTAGGATATCTGACAAAGTATGGCAAACCCATATTCTTTGCATTCCATTGATATGTAGAAAAATTTGTAGGTGCAAGTCTACAACTCTATAATGCTCGAACTGTTAATGACTTACTAACTTGTCCTTTTGGTTCTTCTACATACCATTATGCACACAATCCAAAAACATTTATAATAAGTTATTTACTAATTACATACACCTTATCCTTATGCTCAAAGTAGATATTTGCGCCCTTAATAAAAAATGTGTTCATAAATTCCAACATTACATTGGCCACTGGTGCTTCCCACCCCATCAAAAACAAAGGAACAAGCCCTGCTTTAGAAGCCCAATTTTCTTCTGCAATAATATCCTTCTAGTTCTCCATCTGTTATATATGTTTGTCATAGTTATGTTTCGTCTATGTCCACATGAAATGTTTAGGATCTAGAATTTTAATACCTTTCTTTAGAAGTGTAGCTTTGTCCAAGATTATGCATCTTTTCTTCGTTACTACTTTTACTTCACGCTGCTCCATCTCCATCAGCCTTCATTGTGCTTCTACCATTATTTGCACTTCTGTGACTTGTTGTACTTCTAATTGCAATTATGTGAATAGCTGTTCTTCTTGCGTAACAACGTTTTCCTCCCTTGCGTCCTTCTGCACTGTCTATGCCTCCACAAAATGATGTTCTTAAGCTTTATCTTCCTTTGATTCTTCAATGCACACTAGATCTATTAATGTAGTTCTTGGTCTTGTCTACTCTTTTGCATGCCAACGTCATTTTGCTTCTACACAAAATTTTAACAGTTGATGTTCCAATTGTATTTATATATTGAATTATCATCTATGCAAACTATATCTTCACATTATATGCCTTCCCTTCTACACATTCTAAAAATGATGATGAATGTGATGGCGACCTAACCAACATTTGAATATTCAACACTCCTTTCTTTGCTCTTTTCAACTCCTCTTCTACTTGTGTTCTTCTCAACAATTCTTCATCCTCGTCCTACCTTCGTTTGTGCTCACTCCTCTATGTTTCATTTTCTTTTGATATTCTAGTAGTTTTTCAATTACACTCTTTACACTCATATTGTTGTGAATTCCAGAACTTCAAAAATGCACACAACTTCTAGCAACAAACACAAACCTCTTCCAATGATTACCCCATTTTTTCATGTTCTTGAACATCCCGCTCGTTGCATTCATTTTTTCATCTACCCACCATCTTTTAATTAACGCATGATCCTCGAAATTAATACGACCCATCATTACAAGTTTATGTGTCCTTTGTACAACAATGTGCAAGCACTTAACATCATCATTATGAGTGAACGTCACCAATTTCATCTTTCGAATACTCCACATTCGTAATGATGAACTCGCAAACTCTTCATAAGACTCAAATGCAAGTTTGAAGCTAAAAACAACGAAAGGAGTGGGGATACGTTTTTTAGCTTGTAGCACTTTGGGGGTAGAGGGGCATGCTGGAACTCCAAGATGGGGACTAGGACGAGTGACAAGTGGGTCAATTATTCACACGGACCTGCACAAACTACACAAGTTGGTTAATGTATAATTAGAGCATTTTTGGTGCACGGACAAGCCACAAGCTCACATGGATTCACAAGACTCATCATAGCCCGGACTTGCAAGAAGCCATCACCTTCCCCCTTATAGTATTCTCTATGATTAACCACAGGGGCTATATCCAAATGTCATTTTGTCCTAAAACCCCCAAGTTGGGACTCCCAAAATTTTGGAGGGCCATACTTTCTTATGTAGACCTCCAATTGAAATGAGCTGTAAAGCAAAGTTGTAGTCCTTGTCAAGAGCTTTCTAATGATATTTGGCACGCCACCTGCACGTAAGTAAATCAAGGAAATTACTAACTTTTAATGGTTAGGAGTCAAATTGGCAATTTGATTCTTGATCCTTATTTTGGCCATAATTTGTGTTTTAAGTACTCAAATGGGTCATGCAAGCCCATTTTAAACATCTACGTCTCAAGAGCTTTTCAATGGTATAAGGAAAGTTTTAATATAATGAATTTTGACCCCTAAAATTACTTTCTAGAAATTTGAAAATCCACTTGGATTCTAACTCCCAAAGTGGGAGCCCACTTGGGAATGTGTGGGCTCATTCCTTCACACTCTTTTACATTCATGTGAGTATGAAATGTGACTCTTGGGTTTCACTTTCGGTTTGCACCTTTGCAAACCATTGCCTTGGTTGCAAGCCCAAGGCTAAGGTTGTAACACATAATTTCCCTACATTATTTGTATTAATTTCATTTCGTTTTCCCTGTACCACTTTTTTCTGACTATGCCCATTGATCGATTGATTGTGAAAACACATCTATTAACTACACAAATGTTTCTATTAATTGTACCCACAATTCTGAAGATTGTGTGAATACTCCTAATGACCAAGTAAATACTGTTGGTAATTCAATTGATACTCTTAACATATCATCTTTAGATTGCTACATCCTAAATCCCACATTATTGTAATTGTTATTCATTTGCAAATAAAAAATAAAGATTATGTTCACCATTGGATCTATGACCTATTCTTTATTTTCATCAATTTTTCATGTGTGGTTTTTGTATTTCGCATCCGTCATTGTCCTCCTCTATGTTAGAATTCACTTCTTAAACTCCATTTGCACTCTTTTCCCAATATTTTTACATTTTTAATTTTTTTAAAATTCCATGTATTTATAAGGTTTGAGTTTATTCACGTTGACCAACACAAGGTTAGTTTCAAACTTTTCAGGTCACCAATAACACAGTGTTACTTGGCAAGACATTCTATATTTTGTACAGTCCAAACCATTTCTTAATAAACTAGGTGTGACTTATTGCCCTTTGGAAACCACATAACATAATCACCAAAACTAAACTATTTTTTCGGATTCTTTAGTTGATTCCATAATGCTCTATCTCATTGTTGAATTCTTGCAATTTTTGTAGCTTGCATTTTAGCTTCCTACTACTTCTCAAGCTCTGTAATTTTATTAGTCAAAACTTTCACTAGAGTATTGTTTTTCTCATCTCCACCAACAACTGGAACGATGTATTTTATGAACATTAATGGATGTAATCCATACACTAATTGATATGGTGTATACCCTATTATTATTTTATATGCAGTTTTGTATGAAAATAACACTATAGACAAATGTTCATCCTAGTCTATTCTATTTTCACTAATTAACTTGGTCAACAATGTCCCAAGTACCTTCTTAGTAGATTCAACTTGCCCATATCCCTGAGGATAATAAGTTGTACTAGAACTCACATGTTTCATCAAAAAAAGATCTATCAAATACTTGATGACATCATTAGTGAAATGAACTCCCTGATTTATGACTATAGTCAAAGGACATCCAAATGTGGTTAATATGCACTCATACAAAAAAATTATTATAGCTACTATTGTGTTAGTTCTCAATGTTCTTACTTCCACCCACTTAATGACATAGTTTGTGGCAACAAGAATATATTTGTTCCTTGTATATCTCCCTATTGGTTTAATTGGCCCCACAAAATTAAATCTCCATCATAAATGGTTCCTCTGGAAGACTTGTGACCAACTTTGCAAGACTTTGAGTTACTAATCCTCTGATTTTTTGACATGCATCACAAGATCTATAGTAATCATGCATGTCCTTATACATAGTTGGCCACCAATATCCAATATTTAATATCTTCCTCTGCGTTATTTCCGTTGCAACATGCCCTTCTAAAGGTATTTCATATAAATTTTTCATCACCATCTATGTTTTTGTTGTTGTCAAACATTGTCCCAGTTTGTTGACTTGGCCCATTTTGTACAATTCACCATTCTTTAGTGTAAAAGGCTTTGCTCTCCTGACTAATCTTTACTTCTATTGCACCGATAATGTGCCTTCAATCTATCATGTTTCAAAAAATTCTTTTACATCATTCAACCACTCAGGCCCTATATAAAACAAACTTGCATTTATGGTTTGATTAAGGACACTTGTGGGTTCTATATTATCCGATAATCTTGACAATGCATTTGCAACTACATGAATTCTGCTTAGCTTATACACTACTGTGAAATCATATTCAAAAAACAACAACAACCATCTAGTTATTCTCCCTTAAACATGTGGTTTGTTGACCAAATAGACCAATGCCATATGATCTACATAAAAGTCAAGCTTATTGCCCAACAAATAATGTTTGAACTTGTGAAAAGAAAAAACCATTGTTAAAGTCTTTCTATGTGTTATGCTATAATTCTATTCCACTATGTTCAAAAGCGAGAATCATATACTATTGGTTGATCACTCTTCCTTATTACGTTTTGAGACAACATATCCCCCGTAACTAACAAGGATTTATTTGTATGAACATGAAATTCCACCTACCAATTTGGTGATATTAATATCAATGCTTCAATATACTTTTGTTTAATCAATTCCCATGCCTTTTGACATTCCTCTATCCAAAGAAAAGAGTATGTATTTTTGGTCAGTTTAATGATAGGTGTTATAATCACATCACAATTTTTGATAAAACATTTGTAAAACTGTGCCATCCCATTGAATACTTGAATTTGCTAGGAATTCTTAGGTGGTGGCATGTTTACAATTGCTTGTATTTTATTTGGATCTAGTAGTTTCCCTTCCTTGGAAACAATAAAACCCAAGATCATCCCTGAAAATACCATAAATGCACATTTGTCTGGATTCAAACTAGTGCCATATTTTTTACACTTTTGAAAACATAATCTAAGCTTCTGCAAATAATTCTCCATGTCATGCACATCATAAAATCATCTAGAAATATCTTCATAAAATTGTCCAAATATTCTTTGAATGCTTTGGTCATGGTTTTCTGATTTGTTGGAGGTCCATTTTTAATTCCAAACAACATCACCTTCGATATAAAAACCCCCTAGTCTATAATAAATGCAGTCTTATATATGTCTTTTGGAGCTATAGATATTTGATGATATCCAAAATATCCATTTAAAAAGGAATATGTTTCATACCTTGTTATTGTGTTTAGCACTTCATTTATGAAAGGTAATGGGCATGGATCTTTTTTTGTGGTTGCATTTAGTTTTTTGAAATTTATACAAATTCTTGACTTGCCATTTTTCTTGGGTACTATTACTATGGGTGACAACTATGTAGCTTATTCTACATATTCAATGAATTCGGCTACTAACAATTTATCTATATCTTATTTGATTGATGTAACATAGTTTGGATTTAATTTGTACTTGGCCTAATGTGCCAACAATATAGTAGTGTCCAATTCAATTCTTAAATATGTGTGCACTAGATATTCCAAAGGTTGTCACATTATTTAGATGAATGTGAAGTTTTGAATATTTTTGTTACACATCAATTTGCACACATTGTTCAATGGTTGGTTGGCACCCCCAAAAAGGAAAGTTGCATTGGCTAGTAGTCCACTATTATATTAGAAATCCCAAGATTTTAAAGGCACATCTACTAGTGCACCATATTAGAAAGCTCAAAAGTTCAAATAGTGATGTGTAGTTGTTAATTAAGGTCATGTTAGCTATTGATTTGAATTTTTTTTCTATTTCAAAAGGCCAAAATTATGTAGTTGTTTTAAAAGGTAGAAGATTAATAGCATCAATTGCTGATATTGGCAACATAATTTTTTTTAGGGAGAGGTTCCCTTTTGACATTGTCTTAACACTTGTGGGTTTGACATTTGAAGCGATGTAGCTAAACATGATTGAACTATTGCAATTCCTTGCGAAATAGTTGTGGAGTGCATATTCTAGGTGCCAATATTGACCTTTCATAAGCCTTTTGGGTGAAAGCATGTTAAGGTGTTGCAATTATGGATGTACTTGCAATATTAAAAGTCCTTTACACCAATGTGATTTTGCTTTCAAATTAAATCACTAAAATGTTAAAAACATCCTTGTTGAGTTTAACTTCATTTAGTACCATGTTGACTTGGACTTGCAATGAAATTTACATTCATTTACCTAAATGAATGCATAATTTGGAGCTCCAAACCAAATTCATTCTGAAAATTTCAAGTTATTTAGTTGTCCGCTATACTTATGCATCCTTTTTCAATGAATCTAGACACATCATTTTGTACATGATATTTTTGGATCATGACTTAAGGCATGTCAAAATTTGGTTTAATTTGGTGTAAATGTTGAAACACATGAATTTTTTTAAACAATTAGTCTATTATGCTTATGAATTGAAATGTCATTTCAACCAATGGATTTGAAGTTTTTAAAAATCCAACAACATGATTCCATGAAGCATGGTTATAAGAACATTTTATCTTTAAACTTCTAATTGAAAATATTGATTTTTGATGTACTCCTTCCAATGGACATTTTTTTATTACTTGATTTTTGCCAAATTATCCCAAATTAATATGATGTTTCATAAGCATGTTTTTTAGGTTTTTCATACATTAAGATGTCTTGGTTAGTGGAAAATATTTTTAAAAATAAATAAATCTTATAGTACTAATTCCATGTGATGTGGTAAGTTATATTCTAGGACAATCGTTGAGAAGAAAAGAGTACAATCAAAGTACAATGTGATTGTATCCAAATTCAAAATGCTTTTAGAAATAGGAAGGTATGTTCATAACTATTATGATTTTATCATTTAATTTGCATTATATTTTTATATCATTGTGACATTGTATACTTTGTTAGTGATAGTATGGAAAATTGCCATTTGGAACAGTACTTTGCCTCCCCCAATCATGCTTTCACCCATCTCTAGTTCCTGCATTTCCATAACAACCTGCAAACCCATGCTTCTAAATCAAGCAAAAGATCAATCACCTATTTCTTTTATCTCAATAATAGTGAGAACTTGCTCAATGGAATCAATTACTTCGTGCGTCATGGGTCTTGGATTCATAATAGACAAGCCTTGTTGCATCTCATGGCAAATAGCCTCTAGCAATGCCAACATTTCTTGAAGCTCCTTGAGTAAGAAAACATTCAAACTCACTTTGTTGCAGAAATGATCAATTTGTCCTTATGGATGTTTCCTACTGCCATGCCCATAAACCTTGCTACCACTCTCCCAATCAAGGTTGTCATGTCCTTTAAACTTGATACAACCATCATTGACATTCCAAGCCTACATGCTATAGCACCTTAGGCTTTCCTAATCCTAAAATTAAACTCTTCACCTTCCACCACCCTAATTCTGTGAGTTTTTCCACTAAACTTGAATTGAATCAGAGATTTACAATCCCTCCAATTTCCTCAATGATGCTCGCCCTGCTTGATTTGCTTTGTTTTCTTCTTCTTCTTGCCAAAGGGGGAAAAAAAATCATCTACTTTTTTGCAAATAAGCTGCATGTTGGCCTCCACTTACCACCTTTACATCACCCACTCCCTGCATCACCTACTGCACACATGTCTCCATGCCTGGGCTTCGCATGAACTACCCTAGAATCCCTGGTCCTGCTTGCTTCAATGGGAGCCAGGGCTCTCCTACTTTGACTAGGTGAATCACCAAGTGCCTCCCACTGCATAGCCAAGTTTTGCACCACACTCTGTCCTACCTGGCTCTGCTGCTACTCTGAGTGCTGTGACTGCTGCTGTCTCTTCCTTATTTGAGTATTACCAGCCCAGTAGTGTATGTACTCAGGTCATAAGTCATAACCTACTCACAGATCATAGACAAATAACCTAGGACTCCTCACTAGTAACGCATAAGGATCCCTAGACATTGCTTTGAAAACCCCTTGTCAGAAACCCTTATGCTTTGATCAGTGGAACCATGGCAAATTTCAAATATAACACAAAAGTGGTCACACATTAACCTGTGACTTCTTGCTTGCAAAGAATTCTATGTTACAAGCAGTCAGCCCCTTAAACAAAAAACTTGCACATGTTGTGATACAGGTTCATCCCATCCATTACCTTGTTTAACTTTTAGGAGATATTGAGAGAAGGTGAGTTGCACCATGACATGATGCTCATAATATGTACCATTATTGGTGTTCCACGAGATTGGTAGGTGAAATCAAATGTGCGTCCTACAGGTCTTTGAGCAAAAGGAATTGGAAGAATGTTATTAGGTGGCATAACGTGCCCACATGAGAATCTGTGGACCTACAAACGGCCATATAATGGTCTAGTGGAAGCTTTTATCAGAACCCTCCCTTCCACACACACTGACAAAAAAATCAAAAAGATCCATGGAACCTGCTAACTATTCTGCCCAACTTAAAATAAAGAAGGCCAACTGTGTAACTCAAAGCAGATGGATTGGGAGGACAATAGAACCTGCAGAACTAGAACAAGGTACTAACATACATACTTTCTCAGGAGGTAAGTGTGGAAAGAGGCAGTCATACAGCTGAGAAACAGGCTGCAGGGTGAGTACAACAGCTCTGGCTTCCTTGACCACTTGCATCAAACCACTACATGTGATCATCTTGGTTCTTCTCCAAACATAGGAATTCTGCACCAATCACAAATCCCATGTCAATATGCAGTTCTATGTGCACACATGAGCTGACAATGGCTAAGTTCTGGATACTTGAGATAATTTTATGAGAATAGATCTAGAGATAGATAAGAGGTCAGATATACACTCTCCTATTACATATTTGAAATGTGTGTTGTGATGAAATTAAATGTTGCTATGAGTTTACAGCATGTTAACCTTACTCTCAAAGTCTATTCTACCTCATGTCAGTTTCATAAGAAACCTAAGCCTGTTGAGGCCAAGACCTTAATGAGTGTAGACATTGGCAAACATGTCACCCTATTTTATACAGAATTTTGTGGCTTACGGTCACACCTCCACAAAGTGCTTGGCAACATTCAACATTACAAACTTGATATATCCATCTGTGGCTCTTTCCACTATTTGGCACCACCAGAATTCGGCCATCAGTATTAGCATTGGTGAAAGCAAGAATAACATTTGCTAAGGCATGGAAGCCAATCATGGAACTGCTGCTTTGTGGCACATACCCTTTTGCCAAACCATTCCTTTGTTGCAAGGGAATGATCTGCTCCAAAGCCATATTCTATCCATAGCTGCTCACCGACACCAAGTCTTCAAATATGGTCACACATATACTCCAAGATATAGGGCTTCCAAAATTGTAGGAATGTACCAATTTCAAATCATGACAATAGCAACTTTGAACATCTTGTTATGATTGAGACCAGAAAACAAAAAGATACAGGAAGTTAGAACAAATAAGCTATAAAATGCTACTTAAGATAATTGAGGAGGAAAATCAGACCTCATGGACAATGTTACTTTCTTTGATGTAGCGTTGGAGCTTGAATAAGTTGATGCTCTCTATTCCAAGTAAAAAGGAAAAATCATTGATGTTCATAGTGACAGCCTTCTTTGCACCAATATCAGCCCCATTTGAGATGCCTTGATGAGAAGGGGCACTGCTGGTAGCTTTAGGAGCTGAGAGACGGTCCAGAAAGGCCTTAATGAGCTATAGCAAGGTCTCAATGTAGTGGTGATTCCCTTCAGCCAACCAGGCTTTGAATTTTTCAAGGTACTTGGAGGGTCGGGAACTAATTTGTTGTGAGCTATAGTAGGAGAAGCTGATCTGAGTAATGGAAACAACTCTTTGGTCACAGTCTTTGTTCCAAAATAGTTTGTCTCAAGGGTTGCTTGAGCATCCTCATAAACCTGTGAAAACTTTTGAACTGCTGCATTGTTCATCATCACCACCAACCATAATATCAACAACCTCATGGTCATCATAACTTCAGATTTGCACACCATCTAGCAATTTGTCACATGTGCCTTTTGATGCTACTTATGCACTAAGATATTTTGTTGAAAATTTCTGCTCTCTATCTCTCATCAACATCTCCAACCCTCAAACTCAGAAGCTGGCAACTAGCTTGTTCATGTAATCAGTAAACTTCCAAGTTTTGAAAATTCATTCCTCTGTCTCTTGTAAGAATGTTTTTGCAGTGTGTGGTGAATTAAGGATAGACATGAGGTGGGTTTTTCATCATCTCTTCTTACCAGAATATTGAAACCTGCAAATTCTTTTTGCAACCAAGCTGCAAGCTTCTTCACATAATTTGTGTCAGTCACATCCAATTGGTGGAAATGAACTGAATCAAAGCCTTCAGCTTGGAAAATCTAGAGTGCAGTAAGTCCTCTTACTAGATCTTGTGCAGTAAGGACTATGGTAAGACCTTGCTTTGCATGCTTTGCAAGACCACGAACGATCTTGTACCCTAGACCCTTATTGCTCCCTATCAGTGCCACCACCATATCCTTTGACCACAATGACCTAGTATCATCATCATCATAAACCATTAAAAGTAACAGCAGTAGTTCCAGAAAACCAAAAATTGTGAGCTTGATAACAAAAAACACAACAATGGATCGGACACGGGTCCCTAAACCCTAAAATGCTGCAAGCTGTGCAACAACAACAGCAACGAAAGCTCCAACAACATCATAACCAAAGCTTTAAAATCTCTCTCTCTGCGTTGCCAGCGACGATCATGCATGTTAGCACAACAAACCAAAAGCTCCAGGTTCTAGGTACTGCGTTACAGAACCTTACTAAAGCTCAAACTGAAATCTTGCCAGTATCCCCGAATTGTTGTTCTCAGTGGATTCTTTCACACAATCTGACTTGCCAGGATGCATTTGAATATCTTCAAAAGAATCAGTCATTCCCCTTTAGCTAGCACGCCCAACATCATGATCATTGACCCTATTATGGGGGAACTGGACATTTTCTATACTCCAATGCCACTATTTCTAATACTGGGCAGTGATCATGAATGATCCAAATTTGGTAAGGATAATTGGACCTTGGAGCCTCCACCTCAATGATAGAGGTTGCATGGATTAAGAGAGGTGGATGCCTGAAAATGAAAGAACATGATGAAGGATAGAAAAGCTTTACTCTGATCCATTGCAACGAAACATGTACTTGGAAACTGCCGTCGCTTAACGCCTTCTTTCCCCTCAATATAGAGTTACACTCAATACCCCCGTCGCTCCTTCTATTTTTTTCTTCTCCCTTCGTCTTCACTATCCGTCTCGTCACTCCAATAATCGGGGACGCATTTTACGTACCCCACCTACCAAATCACACCTAGCTGAAACAAGCGGCTGGTGGAAGCTGCTCCTCCTCCACCTCACACTGCTGCTTGAATGCCCATCGCCTCCACCATCGCTCATTACGTCGCTACAACAAAAGATGTGAAATGACAAAAAATAAAAATGAAGCGACTTTCTATAATTTCATTACGCTGCTACAACAAAATATGTGAAACAACAAATTCCAAGCGCGCATTCCACGCTATAACTATCTAGTGTATGACGACTTATGGAATTTAAAGTTGTCCTACCTAAACCAGATCCAATGAAAGTCATCGTCACTGGAATTTTAATAGTTTAAAAAATAACTTTAGTAGATTATTTTGACTATAACTGAATGTGAAGTTGAACTTTCATTGAAAGTGAAATGAAATTAGGGCATGATAAATGTGGTTCACTTTTAGAACTTTGTAGTGATTTTCGGTTAGTGGATTATGTTGTAGTGCATGTTCCCATTGGTCAATGTTTTTTTATGTTTCATGTTCTTTTTGGAGTATTCATTAGTTTTTTTGTTTTTTGTAAAGTGGTTAATAGGCATTTAAGGTGAAGCACCTTCAAGTGAAAATGTTGAAATCCTTACATCACAAGTTGATTCTTCCAAGCTTAGGTTGTTTGGTTCCTTATTGCCTTGGACAAAAGTTCAATTATGATGATGACACTATCACAAGAAAAAATCTTGTCCTTTTCCACTACCCAAATTCATTAGGTTTTTAATGAAATGAAAGAAAATTCACTAATATGCAACTTGTATAGTTTTGGTAAAAAAATTAGTTGATTAGACCATTTTTACTGAAATGTTTTTTGGTTGTTTTGAATAGTCACATGTTGCACTAGATAATTTCTAATTTAAAAGTTATGACATGGATATATGAGGTCCCAAGTTAATATGGCAGTGTGGAATAACACATCACATCATCATACAATTTGTTTTTTTGTTTTTTTTTTATGATGGAGTCAATATCACTGATTGTATTTTAGTCACTAGTGTGAACCCGGTGCATAATGCACCCCGTCGATCCCCCCCACCCGGTCCTTCGCATTTCCCACTCCGGTTCACTTCCACCTATTAAGACCCCTAAAACCCCACCCCCACCCCCTCCCCCCCTAAACCCTTAGCCCAAAAAAAGCACACCCAAATCTACTCACCCACCATCCAAACCAAAAAATACCTCCCCCATCGACGACGACAGTTGTTGCGCGGAAACGGACGTAAAAGTAAAAGTAAGAAGTAAGGACCTCCGGCAGTTGCTACGCGGAAACGGACGTAAAAGTAAAAGTAAAAAGTAAAAATTCGAGGTCCTAAATAGTTTTTGGACCTTCGAG
>Ga0209208_10002740_pt1 | contig 25287 bp, 14 predicted proteins | sample S1TSphfallax_3_FD_187694 | JGI IMG/M metagenome (GOLD analysis project Ga0209208, IMG submission 187694) | Host-associated microbial communities from peat moss isolated from Minnesota, USA - S1T2_Fd - Sphagnum fallax MG (SPAdes) (version 2) | ecosystem: Host-associated > Plants > Peat moss >...
AAAAATAAAAAAAAAAAAAAAAAAAAAAAAAAAGAGGAAAATGACCAGTTGTGCTCAACAGCACTTTTTATTTTATTTTGCGAAAGTGGAAAACTTTTTTTATAAGACACACTTTACACATTTTAGAAAATTGCCTTGCAGGGATTTCCCACATAAAATCACAAATAATAACTGAAAATTCTACACCAAAAAAATTATTTGCTTGTTAAATTATAATTTACTTTCAATATGAATTATATGCACATTATCCTAAGGAAGTTGAAAGAGCTATCCTGGCACATATAACTAGACTAACCACTCATGTTGTATACTGTTATTTACAAGTCTAAACACTAGAATTAGCCAATATGTCAAGCAGTTGAGATTTTTATCCTGGCCATTTCCACTAGTGGGTGTTACTTCAATTCTCCAGTAGGACACATTGCTCAAGATCCTCTTACAAAACCCATCCAACCAACTATGTTGGGGTAGCCAACCCACTTATGAATTATCCACGGTCACTTGTTAAAGTAAGGTCGCCAAAAAGAAAGGTGGTCACCTAGGTTTATACTTTGTGTGGTCGGGAGAATGGTGAAAGAGTCCCAAATAAGAAATGTGGTACCTAAGGGACTTGCACCTTGCGTGGAAGGACAATAAATAAGTTACCAAAAAGAAATTTGGGTACTTAAAGGTTGAACGTAGCTCACAAGAATTCTTTTTCCTACTCCTTCCTTATATGAGACGACCTACAAAATCTTGGTATTCTCTGATCTAAACGTGAAATAGTTGTGGGACAATGAGGAACGACAATGATAAAACTCTATTTTAGAATGAAAAGCCAAAGAAAAATGTTCCTTATGTTTCGAGGATACAAATTTTCCTATTGGGAGTGTTGAAAAATATTCTTGTTCATGGGAAAAATGGCCAATTATGTTTGTCCAATGGTTTTTACTTTTCTAAAAAGAGACCAAAAAGGTGAAAAGATTCATATTGAAACTTAGTTTGCAAACTTCATGTCATTATTACATTAGTTCAAAGTAACATGATTGAAATTTACTTCCATCACAAGCTAGTGTAGAATACTCAAAAGCACTCAATCACATACCTATACACTTAATTGGTGACGTCATGTCATGGGACTACACCAACTGAAGTTAATTTGATGGGCATGTTATCATTTGGAACAACCATATATTAAATTCAATATGGTGCCCTTTTGGAAGTAGGCTATATCCATCGCATTCTCCAAATACAAAGGACAAGGGTTTGGGGACTATTTTCTACCTTTACTTAATTTAAATGATGGTTGTTAGAAATTTGATAGGAATGATGTGAAATGATTTTTTGGGCAAACTCCAATGGTTCATATGTTGGGGAGTTGAAGAGTTCCATGCAAAACATACATATTACACACTTGTTTCCCACATGATGGTACGGGTAGTTGTTACAAATTTATAAAAGGTTTGGTCTTAATGCTCCACCATTCAAAGTCTCAAAGGTCCTGATTATGATCTCAGATCAAATGCACATTGTTTTAATTGTTGTGAAGGGAAACCTATTATGTAACTTTATGTATGTATTAGATGTCATTGGAGGTGGTGTACATACCTTGTGTATGGTCCCACCTTGAACATCACAAAATGAAAAAAACTACATTGATTCGCATTCCAAATTTGTTATGGGGATTCAATATATGATGTAATATAAAATGAAAAATTTGTATGAAAAATCTTTGCTTTGAAAAACTTAATTGTTTAATAATTAAGAACTTTTGAATGGTTACAATTTGACCATATTTTCATGAGTCCATATGAGTTGTAATTTTTGTTTGTTTTTCAAATTTTTTGTCCCAAAAGCATATTTTTTGAAAGCTTTACATGGGCTATTATTCATATGGACTTTATGAGTTTTCCTTTTAGGATTTCCAAATTAAAAAATGATATCAATTACATTAAATACAAGTTCTCACATAGATTTGGGAAGGTTTGTTGATCATTGAACATGTATTATTCAAAAATTAGAATAATCATATTTTTAATAATAACAACCATGTCAATTTGATTCATTTTAAAGAATCTTGTATGGATTTATAGGGAGTGTAAATATGTCAATATTGAGCCACTTGATCATGCATTCACCCCGTATAATTAATTAAGATTTAATGATTCCATTTTCAAAAATATATATTCCTAAATATTCCTAAATATTTTTCATTTTCCTTCACCAAAGTCTTATCTTTGAAAACCATTTTTTTTAAAAATTCAACATTATTAAAAATAATAGAATTTGTTCTAAAGCTATCAATGTGTTGTGATATATTTGAAATCATTGTTGATAGGTGCAAGTATGGTGGTGCCAAAATTTGCATATAGCATTTAAACTATATAAGACCAAAATAAGTCTAGTATATTGATCAATCAATTTCAAAGAGAATATTTTCCATTCGAAGGAATTGCAAATTATCGACTAGATTTGTGATTAATTTTTTAATCATAAATGACACATGCGACTTATTTTATGTCCAATTCCCTTGGACAAGTGGCACAAAATTTCAATCACACCATGAATACTCCATTCTTTCACCTAATTATATATTTTACAAAATTGAACTTGTGCACAAATGATATGGGATAAAACTTAATGAAAAGGAACTACAACATTTTGTAACATTAAGGTAAATAAACAACAAACCACCATGCACTTAAGAACTTAGAAGGGTACAAACAAAATACAATGAGCCAACATGATTACTTCAAAAAAGGACTATATGTTTTTTTTTCACAAAAAACCTTTTTCTTATGAATGAATTGTGGAACAAATTTTTTTGCAACTTGTTATAATAAATGTTAATAGTTGTCTAAGTATTTGACACGTTTTATTTGTCATCATTTTGAATAAATATGAATTTTTTTAAGTGTTCTAATTCCTTGTAAATTTAATGTTTCATCTTTTAAAATGATAAATAATTTCAAATTATAACCATTTTTTATTTTTGTACATTTTTATGTTTCTTGTATAATAAACTACAACTTTTCTTAACACATCATGTGCACATTTTACCCCATTCATGTGTGGCGAAGGACTTTCAAAATTCTAAAATTTTGGATAATTTTAAAAAGTTTTAAAAAAATTTAAAGTTTTAGAATTCTACATATTCTAAGGTATGAATATTTTTTTAAATGTGGTTAACAAGTCTTTATCCTCAAGTCCAAGCAAGATAAAGTATACCAAAAAAATAGACGTCTCCATTTTAACTTTGCACCTTTCATATAACTAGCATAAAGTAGCATCAAATTAAATGAAATATGTGTCAACTAGCATTAGTTGGCTTTATTAAGTTTACAAGAATCTAATTTTAAAAAAAATAAAAGTAGATGAATTTTAAGTAGATAAAAAATACATTTGAAGCCAATTGAAAAATTTGTTCAAACTTACTTTTGGTTAGAAAAATTAATGTAAATTGATATGTAATAAGTTAGGAAATGAAGATCAACATATGTATTAACAAGTCATAAAAAAAATCTATTTCCTTCTTTTAAGAACCTACTTGACACCTACTTGAAACCAAAAGCCCACAATGAAAAATAGACATCAAAAGCTACTTATATTTTTAAAAACCAACTTAAAACCTACTTTTATAGTTTGAAACATGAAAATCAATGCACATTAGGGTAAACATATATCATATTTACTCATTGAAATGAAAACATTCAATGTTCCACAATTCTATAATGGGTTTTATTGTTATTTTAAATCTACTTGTTTTAGTTTTAACAAGGTAATCAAATTGTTCACTTTATCTTGCTTACATAGGTGCAATCACAATCAAATGAGCCAACGGTGACAAAGGATTCAAGGATTGCAGTCCTTTTTGTGATCATTTTCATTTTCTCATAGAAAGGACTTTTGAGATGAAATCTTTTGCAATATGTTACTAGAAACATTTTTTTTTTTCAATACATAACATGTTTTGTATTAACTTTTCATGAATAACTAAGAATTTTTTTTAAGTGTATAGATTTTACCAAATTCTACATTTCGTTTTGAAAAATTATCTTAATTTCAAATTGTATGAAAATATGTTAATTATTTAATGATTTGTTTTATTATTTCATAAAATACAACTATTTTTTAGATGTCACATACATTACACCCCATTTACATGTGGTAAAAGACTCTTGAAATTTTTTATTATGTTCAATAGATTTTTAATTTTAAGAAATAACAAATTTCATAACTTTCAAATTATGAGTGTTTTTTGATTGTGGATAATCAATTAACATTATCTCAAATTTTTTCTCATCAAAATTATTTCATAAAGAGAGTTTTTAACTTAGTAATTTACAAATTTGATTGCTTTTGATGCAACTATTGTTCAAGTTCAAAGGCGTTTTATTAACATTAAAACCCAAAATAATTATTTAGATTTCTTCAACATTCATATTTGTCATTTAACACTACATTCCATGATTAACCTGGAATTAAAGTGGCACCACAAAAATATATCAAACAAAATTACATTTTTTATAGGTTTTGGTAATCACCCAATGTGTTTTTTGGCTCGTTTGATTGTGATTACACCCACACCCCCTTTTAATTTTTTTCCCATCAATTTTTTTAATTATATAAGTCCTTTTGATAGTCCTTTGCAAAATAGACTCTTATCTAATGTGTTCTTGTTCACTTTTAGAAGTCCTAGATCAAAACTTAAACTTAAAATTTCATCAAGTGGATTTTTTATTTGAATTCCTTGACATTCATATGAATGAAAAAGCAATAACTTGCCATGATTGCCATGGCTTTAAATGACAAAACATAAATATTTATCCAATTTTGATTGTTTTTCTCTGTGGTCCTACGCCCTTTTTGGCTAGTTGGATTATGACTACACCAAAAGAAGTTGAATCCTCACACATATCTCCTTCATTTTTAACATGCAACAACAATTTTTATCCTTCCATGTAATGCTTCAAATGCCACAAAAAAAGGTAAATTTGGTCAAGGAATGAAGAAGATATGAATTGTTTCATGTAAGGGGGTTTATGTTCAATTGTAGGCCTATTAAAATAGTTTAGATTTTGAGATTAAATTCTTTGGTTGTTGTTCCATTGCCTTTGTAGTTCAAAGATTTTTTTTATATTTCTATTGGTGCACCCATAGGTTTTTATATAACTCAAAACAAACTAGAAATGAAATATTTATAGGGTTTGAAACTAGAGTGGGTCTAGAGTTTTTTTTCAAAAAAATTGAGACAAAATATCACTAGTCTTCTTCAATCTTTTCGTGCATTTTCTTCTTTGCTCCTTTGCTTTTGGTGCTTAGAAAATATTTTTAATCCTCTAATTTGCACTTCTAATCATGTAAAATTTGTTCAATTCTGTTAAAGGGTGAGGATTGTGTTTAGTGTTGGGTTGTTCTATCATATCACATCCTTTGTCCCATGTTTATCATAGTTTCACACAATAAATACCTATTATTTGACCTATTTAATTATTGCCTATTATTTACTACCTAACATATTTAATAAAATATATAAATATTTTATTTAACGTTAAGTAATATTTGATATAAAAACACTATGACATATCAACATAATAAGATTTTTATTATTTAGTGCATGGTTGCAATCACAATCAAATGAGCCAATAGTGATAAAGGATTCAACCACAATGGGCCTTTTGTGTTCATTTTGATTTTTTCATAGAAAGGAATTTGAGGGATTTTTTTTTTGCAACATGATATAAAAATATTTACAATTCCCCTAATAAATTACATTATTTTTTAAAATTCTTTTAAAATAAATATGAATTGTTTAAAAGTGTATAGATTTTGCTAGATTTTACGTTTCGTCTTGAAAAATGATCATAATTTCAAATCACATTAAAATATGCTAACTATTTTATGTTAATGAAATTTGGCTAAACCTTCTTGTGAAGCTAGGATACTTTGAATCACGCAAGTCATTTTACAAGTTATCATTAAAAATTTATTATTAAAAAAAATTTAACCCTACTTTACCTTATGGAAAATTTTAATTTGAAAAATGAACTTCTAAACTATTACATTCATTAAATAAAGGACTTAATAAGAAAAAACCATAATTCAAGGTGCATAGAAAATATTGATCATCAAAACCTTTCCAAAAAATTCTCCTTAATATCAATGTTATCACATCATATTACCATTGAGTTATTTATTCATTAAAAACAAATTTATGAAGGTGCATGGAGTCCATATTATGGACTATTATACATTTTTAAGTATTCCTTTAAAAGTCCATTATGTTATGGTTATTCAAAAACTATCCATGAAATTTATACAATGTGATTATAATATATGTAACATTGTAGTCTTGAATCGTTTTTCATTTTAGTTAATTGTATTTAATCATGAGGTGAATTACAATATCCAAAATTTTGCAAAAATTGCCTTATGACAACATTTTATGGATAGTGTAATGTGCTTTTGCCTTTATATTAGTTTTTAAATTAATGGAATTTTTTTTAATGTTTTTTTCAATGAAAAACATTTTGTGAAAAAAATACATAGTATTTTGGAACATTCAAGAATATTCCATTGTTGACATGAAATCTTCAAAATTCATTAATTATTTTACAAACATGTGTTAAAATTTCCCTTTTATTACAATAATCAAATGTATTTTAGCAATCTTGAAAATACCATGAATTTATTAAATGTGTATTTTTTACATCCTTGCATGGATATGTTGTAAGGTTACAACATTTTCTAGATGTTTGTCATTAGTTGAATTAAATACATGAAAAAATGATTAGCTTCCTACCATAAAAGTTTTATTAAAAGAAAAGAAAGTAGCAACAAAAGGAACTTTAAGAAAAAGAAATGATTTAATTTGTGATCAATACACCAATGCTTGCAAATTACACACAAATTGAAATGGGCAAGATTTTTTTTTAATACCATAAAATTTTATCAGGGTAATGTTAATTTTTGACCAATATGATTTTTTTCCTTTTTTTATGTAATTGAAATATGTTCAAATTTTGACTCTAAATTTTTTATTTCACACTTTCAAAGATTTAATATTTTGGTTAACTCAATATTCAACATAAATCACATGTCTTTCAACCTACTATCATTGTGTATCACACCAAAGGTTTGAAAACTTTGAAATTCCTTTGTGCATGTTATTATTTAAAAGTGCATGATTCACATTCGAATGCAAATTTGTGAACTTCATATTTTCATTCAACAACTATTTTTTTAAGCTTAATGGCATATTAAATAATACATAATTTATGTTTTGAAACATGAAGCTACAGTTATAATCAAAGTTCTTAAAGTACACATCATGATAACAAATTGTAAATGTTTCAAATTTCAACATTTGGTTTCATATGAAAAGAACTTATTTTGGTGTATTTTAATCCATTAAACCACATTCTATATCCATAACTTCTTTAATGGATTTTATATTGTTTAGTTTTCAATAATGTTCACAATTCCAACGAGTGGTAACACTTAATTGTTTAACACGATGGTAGCTTTTGGCTTCTATTGAAAATTGAAATTACAATTAAATTAATATGAAATTCCATTATAATTATAATTTTAAAACCAAACTATTAAATTATATTTATGGTATTAAAGTTATCAATTTAATAATGGTTCTAATCAAAATTAAGAATATTATAATAAATTTTTAATTAATCATATTTTAGTTAATTAATTAGTTAATTAATTAATATTATTATTGTAAAATTTTCAACTTTTATGTTTTTGTAATATTTTAGTGGACACATTTTAATCCAAATTAGAAAAATACTTGTTCAAACCAACATTGAAAATTACATATTTATTAGATCATTATATCAAAGTTGACAAACTTATTTTACATTATTTTTTATCAATGTTATATGTTATGAAACTTGGATTTGATGAATTCTAAAAATCAAATTCATTGATGTAGTGAAAATTGGCATCTAACAATCTTTTAATATCACCTTCACACTTGACTTGGGATGGACATTTTATTTTGCCCCTTCTAACCACTCTTCCTTTTGGAATGAATAAACATTTTTTTCCCATTCAATTTACTTTATCTTCTCTAATCAATTGAAAACAAATTCCCTTGGAATTTTGATCTCTTTTGGAATTAATGAAGACCCAAACACTTGCCCCCCTTGCCCCCCTTGCTCTCTCAAATTTCTATGACTAATTAGATAAACATGTTAATTCATGTTATCCCAAGGTAATATCATCTAAATTTTCTCATCATTCAACGTTGAAGTTTGTGTTTAGCATCCCATGCCCATGAAATCACAAGCATCTATTGGCTAGTAATTGACCTAACCCAATGTGATAAATAGGAATCCATTTTGTAAATAGTGAGAGGGTGAAAGTTCCTAGTACCAAATAAAATAATTACTAAAGGATGGGGTGGGAGTTAACCCAAGTTTTGTTAATTAGCATTAGGAAAAGGGAAGGATTCAAGATATGTGTCACTTTGTGGATTAAGACAAGGGTTAAAGTTGGAGGAGGTACATTGTCTAGAGTGGGACATGATATGGACTTCCTTATTTTGTCCCCATAATTGGACAATGGTTGCGTGAGGAATAGGACCTAGAGAAGATATGTTCCTTGGATGTTTTTGGTATTAAGGTTTATTAAGCTAGGAGTAAGTAGGGCTTTCTTGATTTTGGGTAAAATTTTGACTAGCTTAGTATAAGGTGATTTCTATGGCATGTTTCTTGTGGTTGTTAGTCATGAATTGGGAGATTTTAAGGTGCTAAATTATTATGATGTAACTTGGGAAGGAGGTTGGAACATCATGAGTATGCAAGGGGGTGATGTAGTTGCAACTCATAATAAAATGGTCTAAGCTAAACATAAAAAGAAGTATTGTAAGGATTAAAGATTGGAACATCATGAACAAGCAAACACTAGGGGTTTCAAAGGTGGCAACTTAGAGGTCATTCATGAAGTGGCAAACATCAAGGCATAAATGGAGGATGATGGTAAGGGAATCAATTAGCTTAGTTGTTATGTAAGAAAAATAGGTAATTAGACGATAGAAAAGGAGGATGACAAAAGGTTGGGAACCCTTGGACATTCTGGGGGGTTTCCTTTTCCAACACACATTGGAGGTGTATGTGTGTTTGGTAAAACCCAAGATATTTTTGCAAGTGGGTGTTTCAAGAAAAAATGAGAGATGTATTCATTAAAAGTTGAGGATATAGTGTGGACAAAGGAGGATGAACTTGGTAACCTAGATCTAAAGTTGCTAGGAAGAAGATAGGCATGGATTGGAAACTTGGACCATTTGCAAACTTATGTAGAACCTTTCTTTTGTGCAATGAAGTAGGTTATTGATTTATATATGTTTTTCCATTCTAACTAGTTGCATATAGTTGTGTTCCAATGATTTTGTAAAGGGGTAAGGAGATGGATGTCATCAATAATCCTCGGCTAGCCAGTAGCCATTCTTGTAGAAAGGGGCAAAGAAAGTAAAAGAAGAATTAGAACTTATAAGGATACCCAAAAAAAAATTATAAATAAAAGAATTTGTGGTCAAACAATAGTTTAGGATTATTAGTTTGTGTGCAAGGTGGGTGCAAGGCAAGTAAGAGGTGACCTCAAAGTAAGAAAGGAAAAACCATAGATGTAGTCAAGTAAAAAGAGTTTCCCCCACCTAACTCATCCACTAGCTTGGGATTGTGAATTTATGTGAACTAAAGGTAAGGGATTAAAATGAAGAAAGCGACTTTTCAAATAAGGTTGTTGTTCATGCCACCACACCAATTTAAGAAAAAAAAAATCATGGTTTATGTAAGTGGTCATGCCATTCCAAAAGGGTTGAAATTATCACAAATAAGGGAATTATTCTAACCCATAGTGGATGGGACATCATGCTGGAGAAATTAAAACTAAATTCTTGTCAAACAAAGCACCTACATGTTTTTCTAGGTCGTGTCCAAAAATTATCAAATTGAAGGAGATGTTTATGATTTCATGGAAATTTTTTTTGATCATGGATTACTAGTGTTAGGTAATTAATCATCTTTCTTTGCAACTATTTAGTCTTTAAATATATTAATATGTTGACCATATGTCAATTGATTGTCATTGGTAGTGCAAAACAACACAAAAAACAAATCATTTTTTGCATATAATGTACATACATATACATATATGGTTCAACTGAATCCATAGACTTTGGATAAATCTAGAGAACAAAACTTCTTATATGCATTTAGAACTTATCTAAATTTTAATGATGATTATTCATCAACATTGGTTTAGGTAGAACAACTTTAAGATCTATAAGTTTCTAAATGATAATTTCAAACTAGAATTTTTAAATTGATTCCTAACTTGCAAAACAGAATGGAAGGTGCTTATTCAAATTTATGCCTTTTTTGAGTTTTTTTGTCAACATCATAATCATGAGCAAATTTTTCAATATGTTTTACAACAATTTTGCATCCCATTTCTTTTCAATTGAATCTAAATCTAATGAATTGTTGTTTTTCAATTCAATTCTTCAAGTCACATATTGTAATGTCATTCAATATTTTCATTTGAATGGAACCCAATTTGCAAAAAATCAATTTAGAATTTGAAAGTATAGGAAAATTCAAACTTAGTAATATATTAAATTAAGTGCACATCAAAACATGTTTTTAGATTTTCAAAGTCAAAAACATTTTGGTCACAAGATGTGAAGAAAAAGAAATTTAATACACACATACTTGTTTTGATGGAAATTTTAATGTTTTTGGTTGAAATGAAATAAGGAAAATGAAATGAAATGAAAGGTTTTTATATCATGCAAACCATAAATGTAAATAATAATAGGCTACCATTGATTTAAATATACTATTTAGAAAAAACATAAAATAAAATTTCATTTTTGTGGGAAAAAATATTACTCACAACAAAAGTTACAAATTAGAAAATATTTACATTTATATGTATTTATTTTTAGTTGTTCATTGTGATTTCACAAACATTGCACTTACAAAGGCGAATGTAACATTGGGAGACATGCCCATTCCTCCCATTGCTCCTAAACATCACTCATTTTCCACATCATTGTTCAAATGAACTTGTGTTGTTAGAAAAATTTATGCTCTCATGCATATTCTAGGATAAACTATGACATTGCAAGACAATGTTAATGTGGAAAAGATGCAAACAAAAACAAAAAAAACCTCTTTCAAACCCAATTGCTCATATTGCCAAATATAATGAAGTAATTATAAAGGTATGTTTTTGACAAATAATGTGTGCAGATAAGCCAATGAAGACATGAACCTTTGTTGTTGTGTGTTTGTTAAGATTAGTCATCAACACCAACTGCTATAAAGGAACCCAAGTACTTAGACTTGCATTGTTTTATTTGTTTTCTATATTTTTTAATAATAAGAAATAAACATTAAGTGTGTTGCTCTATTTAGTTATAATTTGAAATAAAATCAAACCATCAATGGAAAATAAAGTGTCATGTATTTGCACAAAAGAAGAGAACGGGAAAACTTGCACATGTGAAGGTGAATAAATGTAGTATAGTTATGACTGACTTCATTGTGCCAAAACATGGCATTCATGACTACACTCATATAACTATATACGGCAATAGGACAAATCATATGCTAGAACGATTTGACATGTTTTATTCAACCATCTAGTCATATGAATGTAATGATAGATGCCATGATTTGGAACCAATGGTTCTTTGATTTAAAAAACAAAAAATTGATGGTTATTAACAAAATCAAATGTGTGAGGGTCCCACACAACACTAGTTGATTCCTTGGAGTTCCATGGGATTTCATTATCAAATTCTTGATTTGGGTGCAAGATATTATGTTGTTTAGTATATCAAGTATCAAAATATAATTAAGGTTCAAAATATTTAAGAATCCCTAAATATGTTATGGCAACAAGCTAGAAGGCAATGTCAAAATGTGGGCAAACTGAAAAGTTTTGTAATGGTAACCAACATTGGACAATTGCCTATCATTTGACAATCAACTTCTAAAGATGCCTTCAAATATGGAGATTATATAAATAAACTTATGTCATCCATGAATGAAAAAAACAAACTACGATAATTTGCAAAGGAAATTACTACAAGAATTGAATTTAAACATAATTTTAACAAAAAATACTTATGGTATAAAGACTCAAAAGAAAAATTCTATCCTACTATAAACAAATCCAAATCCATCATTGTATTTGTGCAATGCTAAAATGTCAAACCAAATTAATGTAGGTAACTTTACTACATTAACCATAATTGAAATCCAAGTTGGAAACATGTTTTTTTATATTCCTACAAATGTTATTTTCAATATAGACAAATATTTTTGGATATAGAACTATTTTATTAAGAATTTGACGTAATATTAATGTAGGACTATGTTTAGTTCATGGGAAATCTAAATGGGATCAATGGAGTTGGAAAGTTCCAAGTGTAGGATCCATTAATGCATACTTTGCGTTATCCAATTAGAATTGAATTCAAAGTAGTTAAGTTAAAAACTAACTATCAAATGTTTTTCAAAACATTGAACCTTGCTAATTTAACCTCACTTTAAAGGAAAATAACCATGATTATATTTACATGAATTTGGCATATGTGATGTTTGCAACATGAGTACTTTTGCTACATAGGAAGGAAAAGGTGAACCTTGCATAAAAAAGACACAAACTTCACAATGATGTCAAACAAGTTGACCAAGGCCCTACAAATTGGAGATACTTAGAGGGAACTTTAAATGGAAATTGAGGCAAAGGCTATCAAGGAAATTTTATTGGTTTGGTGATGGATAGAATCGAAAATTAGAAAAGTCCTAATTTTCCATCAAAGTTATGATTAATAATGTCCAATTGGATTTGAAAACTAAAACATAATGTTGATAGAAAATCTCAAAAGATCACCAACATAATAGTTGACCCATATGCATTCATAACAATGTATGAACATATCAAATCCAAACTTGAAAACATGACCCCAAGAGGAGATGATGAACGGAAGACCATCTTAAGGAGAAAACATTTCAATTAGTTTCACAAGCACTTGAAAAAAGATTGTCAATTCACATTGCTATAGTGAACCAAAACATATGTAAAATAAAAAAAAATTACATTCAATTTGATAATGTAAATATGTATATATATGGTATGTACTAGAACCTAGTGGCTGAGGAAAAAAATTTAGATTTATGAAATGTATTTTAATAGTCCCCTAACCACCCACATGGACATGAAAAGGTACATGCTAATTTATTTTTTAAAATTGATATATTAATTATTTTGAATAATAATTACTTGAATTACACACAGACATATGTAATGAACCACTTGAAACCATAGACTTTGGATAAATCCAGAGAATAGCCAAAATTGTAAGGTACAACTTTCTAATCATATACTTCAAAAGCTCAAGGTTCACTTTTAATTCAACAATACAATTTGATGACTTCTGAGTACACCCTTACAATACAAGACTATCAAAGGCATTCAATAATGTGGTATTATTATTGTGAACATTTAGTTGCTTATTTCAATGGTTTTGAACTCATTAGTGTTTTGTCACATGACCTTCTTCCACATGGGAATGTTGTTGATGTTGTAACAATAGGTAAGCTTTAATTGCCTCCCTTTAATGGGCTCTCTATTTATTCTAAAGCTTGAGCTCCAACCATTATTAGTATTATAATTAACATTAGTCAATTTTGTGATGTACCTGAAGTGGTGATCATCTATATCCATAAAAATTACATAACATCAACAACACTTATCAGAAAGCCTTCAAAGCCTAAATAACCAATTGGTTAATAAAAGGTTCAGCACTCTTCCTCAAAACCCTAAACCTAAAAGCAAATCCACTCCCATCCAATATGTGGGCTTTTATTTGTCTTCCACAACCAGAATAGTGTGCAAATCATTTCCCCATCATCGCAAATAAACATGAAATACTAGATAGTGCAAAATGAGGATCAATCAAATGCTGCCACATGGACCCATTGTGGCAACTGGTTAATCAAAGCCAATCCTTTTTTTTATTGACCCTTTTGGAAAGCTCTGCATCTATGTGCATAATTACAGGTCCAAACTCAGCTTCACACGATTTAAACCCTGAACTTCATCCATATGGATTACAAGCCATTATACTACAGCTGCTGGGATTGGTCTTTGTCATCAAGCTAGCAAGAGCAACACCCATAATGAATTAGAGTTCTCAAACAAGGTTGATGCGCAATCTCTTGAGCCAATTCCAGAATCTTCCTGATTTCAATGTCCAAAATTTACAAATGCTTTGATTTTACCTCCTAAAACCACATCCAAGAGATTGCAAAGAGAACTGCACAATAACACTTAGAAGGCAACCATCATGCTAACTCCACCAAAAACCAAGATTGAAGTCACAATAATTAAAAGCCTAATCTAATGCTTTATGAATCACTCATGAAGAATTAGACAGTTATAGACATCATGAATAGCCACAACTCCCCCTGGGCTTTGTTGTCTCCCAATACCACTTGTATAGTAACTTCTCAAAATATTTGTTTAAAGAACACACAAAAACTTAGATTCTAAGTATATCATTGTATTATTGAAAGCAATTAATAAAAGTGTTCTTTGGATGACAACCATGTCTCTTGGAGAAAATCAAAACATTTCTCAATTACTATCAAGCTCTAAAATAATATCACTTCGATTGAACCTCTTAGCTTCCAACTCAAATATACAAATGTCACCATGACACAAAAATGTGAGTTGAGCAAGAGACTAGTGTCTCAAAAGCACCACACATGATCTGTGGTAATTTCAAACAAGGTTCTTCAATACAAAAATCAAGAACCCTAATTCTCTTCTGTGCATTTCCTCCACACTAGAGATGATGATCACTCACTACCACAATGAAAGACTTTCATGTGAGTTCTAGAATGTGAACAAACTCAATTAAGACTGCATATAAGATATCTAGTACATCACAGAGAAAACTCCACAACACTTTCAAAGTAACATGACAACAACGGGGGTCATAACCTATGAGTGTTGCTCACAAAGTGTTAGACCATCACTTTCATCATGAATAACAGTGACTGCCATGACTGTATAAGAGAGTTGAAAGGTTCACTGGAACTACAAAATGTGACTTGCCATTACACTTCAGTGCACTGGAGGACAGCTAATGTCAAGATGTACACAGTATTTATGAAATCAAGATGAAGGGGTGAGTACTTTGTCAAAAGAGTTCACTGGTACTTTTGAACACATTTGGAATCTTCAAGAGATTCTTTGAGAGACAAATCAGCTTGAATCTGCTCAACTGGGTTCATACCTGCTTTAATTTGCTGACCTTCCATGACTCCACCCACAATTGTGCTCTCCTTTCTGCTCCAATCCTCCTGTAGCTTGTGTCTCTGCTTCTTTGGCAATTCAGTCTACATGTTCCACTACAGTGCTTCCTGATAACAAAAAGAAAGGAAATATGCTTGTCTCACCTTAGCAAGGACAGAAAAACGTGTCAGTTGACGTCATTGCTTGGGAGAGAGGTCCTATTCAGCATAGCACAGCAATGAGACTCCCTTTGAGCTGCTGCATCCCCTCCACCACAGACTGGAGTTTCAAAAGGGCTTCATCCTCAGGTTTCTTCTCTTTTGCTGCCCTAGCCTACCAAAGCTTCACTCCTTACGCAGAACTGAGGTCAACAGAGCTCAATGCTATGACAGAGAGACAATTTAACTTTTTGCACCACTATGAACAGATGGGCTCAACAAAATCTGTTTTGATTTATGTTGCAGTGATCAAGAAGAGCCTCTAAGTCAACATACAGTAGCAGATGGGATTCAAGAAAGTGATGCATACCCATGAAGTCTGTTCTTGGATGGCCATGGTCTGTGGCAGATAACATCATTTGGGGCTCTCCCCCTTAGTACTTGGATCAGATCCCATACCAAATGCCCAAATATCATGATTTGCCTAGAAGAATCTGCTATTCTAAGCCTGCACTCTGTAATCCACTTTTGCAGGTACTGCAATATCTGATAGAGTTTCTATCACTCATTTTCTGAAGCTGCAATCAAAGGATCAAGTTTGGTCCCCAATCTGCAATTCCAAAACCCTGCCACACTAAAAACTGAAAATAGTATCAGAGTTTTGGACACATGATTGAACACTCTCATAATTTAACAACAAGCTTCAAAGTCTAGAGCACAAAATATATATCCAGCAGCTGGAGTGATCACATGTATCTGCCAGCTGAGTCCTAGCCAAAAATAAAATGGATCAAGCTCTGCAAAATAGAAAACACTGAAAGGGGGAAAAGAAATTCTCCACTGTATTTGAAAATTTAGTTCATGTGTGCAATGATAAAACTCTGGTTTGAAAGTCTTATGGCCTCTGGATCATCCGAAATGTAACTTACAAAATTCCAAGTTTAGATTTCAATCACTTGAATAACCCTTAAACTTGAAGCTGTAGATTGCAAGCTTGTAATCAATGAGACAAAACCTTCTAGCAGAGTAAGAGGAGACAAAGCCAGACCTCACAAAGAATTTTTTTTCCCAAGGTTACATTTCAATCACTGGAATACATACAAAAGGAAATCACACAAAACCCTAAAACTTGAAGCTGTAGATTGCAAGCTTACATTCAACAGAACAATCGTTTAGTAGAATAAGAGGAAAGAAAGCCAGACCTCACAAACAAAACTCTTTTCCAAGGATACATTTCAATCATTGGAATACATACAAAAGGATGTCTTACAAAACCCTAAAAATTGAAGTTGTAGATTGCAAGCTTGCATTGAACAGAACAAAAATTTATAGCAGAATAAGAGGAGAGAAAACTAGACCTCACGAACAAAACTTTTTTCCAAGGTTACATTTCAATCACTGGAATACATACAAAAGGATATTGTACAAAACCCTAAAACTTGAAGCTGTAGAACTTGAACCTTGCATCCAATGAAACAAGCTTGTAGCAGATATTGAATTTTTTGAGTAATTTTTGTGATTGAAAATTTAACTAAACTACTAGAATTGGTTTTGAAAGGAGAAATTAGAGCACATCCTGCCTCTTGTGGAAGACGTATTCAATAATTGAAACAAATTTTCCATTGGAAGACTCTATTACATTAAAGCTAAATTATTTTAGGGACAAGCTTTAAATATGATATTGTTTGAAAGTACTCAATGAGTAGGATTTTATGGAAGTGATTAATTTCATAATTTTTAGACCTAAGGTGTGGAAGATATTGAATGTTGGAGTAGTTTTTGTCACTATAAATTGTTTTAAATTTTAAATGATTTTTTCACAAATGGTTTATGTTGTCATGGACATATTCATGTTCATGCCTAAAGCAATTTCATAGTCATGTTCACACTTGGTCTACTAGCACATGCCACATTAGTTTTTATTAACCTAAATATTATTGCATGTAATGTTCACCCAAAAAGTTTTGAAAATAGCATCTACATGGGATGATGACTATATGAATGTGACGTTAATTAAGGAAGGTAACATTTAAATGTGATGTTCACTTACTATGTAAGAATCTTAATGGTGAAAAATTTGTAACAACTTGTGTGCATTGTGATCTTAAGGTTGGGTTGAGATTGGCTTGTAGTAAATTTGTGTTATTTTATTTCTATTTTCACATTGTTTTGTTGTTAATTTCCAACCAAAGTAACCCTAAACCTTAAACCATTAAAAAAAAAATCAATTATTGATTAAAATGACAAATCATGTAGGTATTTGACAATGTTAGAAGTGGGTTCTACAAAAAAGAAATGTAAATTGGGTGGGAATTAATGTTATTGCTATTGTTTAATAAGGATGAAACTTCCACTAGATCTTTCAAAAAACAATTTGAACATGTTGTTCAAGAAAATTGATGATGATAGAGAAAATGGAGGAATAAATTTGTAAAGAATTTTTTTCTTATTTATGGAAATACTTAAAGTTTTATCCCTAGTGGGAAAGCTTGATTACCTAGTGTTGTTGGTCTTAGTAGTTTTTATGTGGGTTTTTTAGAATGATTATTCCTTGTGAAAAAATTGGACAAGGAAAAATGTTATGAAGGACATTGTGAACACATTGCTAATTGGACTAAACAAATCTAATTAATAAAATGTTTCACAACCAAATGACTTGGACTTTGAAAGTGAAATAACCAAAGGCATCACACACATAATAATGTGTTCCTTGCATGTATATGAAGAAGGTGAATATTCATTTAAGTTTTGGTTTGAAACAAGCACAAAAGAAGGAATGATATCCCAAAAGCCATTTAGACATATCTTGATGAAAGGAACAATATACATATTTAATATTTTTCTAACAATGAATCCTCAATGGAAAATTACACAAAAGAATAAGATTCCATACTAACCAATATTTTAATACCATTTGAAAGCAAGTATGGGGTTTTATGAGAATTTTCAAATTGGTTTGTTGAACATAATTTTCACATGGATTTGGGTGAAGCTTTTATCAAATAAGTGTATGCATTGGGCCTCTAACAAATGAACTACAATGCCCACATTAAGGACTACACCAATGAAGGTGGTGGGAATCATAGGTGAACAACAAGGGCTAACTTTGGAAACTCAATTATGAGTTGGCTCATGAATTTCAACATTGGGACCCTTTTGAAAATGTTTGAACTCCATCCACATTCCAAAATTTGGAAGATTTCATTATGAGTTGAAGAAGCACATTTTGAATTGAATCCTCTTTTTGAGCACTTAACTTGGTCATTGTGAGTGCCATATTAAAATGCATGCATTAGTGTCATGTCAAATATCTTTTTTTAATTGATAAATTTTTAGATCTAACCTTAGACAACACTTGCACATTCTTGTACATTGAAATCAACTTAATTTTGTTATCTCATCATCCTTTGCTTGATGTTTGTTGATATTTTTAATAGTTTTTTTTGAATGTGTAAACATTAGATTCAATAGTTGGATTTGTAATCTCATTCAATTCAATACCCCAAATCAATTTTGCCTTATGATTAGAGATTATCCAATTCAATGGGTTTAGGCTTTATAAAACCCATTGGTTTCAAGTCTAAAATTGATTATGCATTTTAAGGTTTAAACAAACAATGACAATAGGAGACAAAAAAAGTCTACAATAATCTATAATATATGTCATGTGAAAGGAAAGGGTACATGGTTAGTGACCCTAGCACCAATTTCCTTTTATAATAGAAGACAATGGCTTTTTGAAATTGCAAAGCTCCCTGAAACATGATCATTTTGCTTGTAAACTTGCATAAATTAATTCTCTAATCATAAGGCAAAATTTTATAGTGATAAGATTCAATTTTCAAAAGAGTAGGAAAAAAAACAAAGAAAAACAATTTGAATATCACCTTGTGTTGATTCTTGTGTTCAATTTCCAAAGCTAAAGGCATGCAACATGTTAGCTTTCATCCATTCTTCTTTTACTTTCCTCAATTTTTTAAGCCATGTTATATATTTCTACAAATTTGTTTGTAGATTTGATGAAAACACATTTCAAGCCTCTACACATATTCTCTTCAATAGTTGAATATTGACAAGCCTTAGAGGACATGTCCAAAACATGTCCTTTAAAAAACATTTGCCACACCCAAAGTTTCATAAAGTCTAACTATTGACTTCAAAGGAATTGTCCTAATATTTAGATTTTACCCTTTGTCCTTCACATAAACAAGGATCTTTTATTGATCCCTATTGGTTTAAAAGTATTTGCAATCTTTTCACCAATGTTTGCCCAAGTTTTAAATGCTTCAAACAAGCCAATTTTGGCACTTAATCCATTCTTAAAAAATCACAACCAATGCAAAAGCATTATGTGCCCTTTTGGACATCCAAGTATCAAAGCTTATAGTAGAAAGAACATAATTTGCTAAAATTAGTAACATACATGTTTATTTTGTTTTCTCAACCAAATTTAGTAACATTTTTTTATTAAAGATTTCTCTAGAAAAGAAAACAACACAAGCGCACATCAATTTCATTATCAAATGCTTTAGCCAAATATTCTCAATAAATTGAATGGACAAATGGTTTTTTGATAACAAAAAGATCCAAGTTTTCTGAAAACATTTCTATGCATACTATTCTTTTCGAAAGGACCTATAGCCCCCAAAATGCTACAAATAACATTCAAACTTACTAAAAACCTTTCCTTTATAGGTTGTCTTTCCATTGGACTTTTATGGCTATAGTCATAATCTAGGTACCCAAAAAAGAATGTCATGTTGCAAAGGATTTCAATTCACAAAATTCAACTATGGAATATATTTTTTTTCATATTATCTATTCGTGTCAAAATGATCAATGAGTTTTATAAGTTGTAATAAACCCAAGGACATGGTTAAATTTTTGAATTTGGTGAAAAGTTTAATGTTCTTAAGATTCTTGAAAAATAAATGTTAGTCCTAGTCATGACTATTATAACAATTTTATAACATGATATAGGAATCAATTTAGGACTAGTAAACTTATGCCAATTTGCATCAAATTTGGATTGTAAACAAAAATTGTTATAGATATAAAATGCCATTAAAATTATATCATATGTGTTTTTCAAAACTTTAATGAACTATTTGAGAAATTCAATTTCCAAATATTTTAAAGTTACAAGCATAAGGACTAGTAAATGAACAATGTGTTGTCAAGCACATATTAAACATTTAGATGTAAACTAGTGCTAGATGCAAAATTTTCAAGTACGCATATTTTAGTTGCAAGTGTCACATAGTCAAAATTGACACTTATTATTGTTTTCTTTGTATGTTAGGATTCTAAAGTCCCTAAAGTCTTAGAATATTGGTTCTTTAATTATGATTACAATCTCATGTTGCTCATTTTTTCCTCAAATTTTTGGCAATAAATTCATGGTTTGCATCCACATGTTTGTTCAATGCAATTATACCAAATTACTCTTGAAATATGGAACCAAACCTTTTCTTAACCTTGTTTATTAATTTAGAATTGTAGGACCCATTAGTGTATAGGACACACAACATAATGTAAATGATTTGAGACACGTTGACATCACCTTTTGACTCATCGTTGACACAAAAAATGCCTAGGTTAAGGAGTTTCATCGATGGGGTCTCCAACGAGCTCTTTGTTCATATAATTATTTTGAAATTATCTACATTATAACATCATTTTCTTATGGGAACTTGATAATGTCTTAAACCTCTAAGCTTTTTCGTCCTCATTCCTTGCCCCACTAAATTTCACCATCATTCATAAAAATATCACATCCCTCATTTACAAGATTTAACTTAATTTTTTTGGGTACATTAATGGACCAAACTAAGAAAGCTAAACAATTACATGCTTTCCAATTTTGCTAAAATTATGTGTTTGTTTTTTACTTCTAAATAATGCCAACAATGGAAGCATTTACAAACATTTACAACTATGATGCATGTAATTGCTCACTTTTCACATGATGCATAATGCAAAAAAATTGCTGATGAAAAAATACGTGTGCAAAAGTGCCTTCACAAAATATTGTTAAAAAAAAGTCAAAAGTCACGAAAAAACTCTTTCACTTCAAACTTCCAACCACAAATTGACAACTTACAAGTTGGTCATACACAAATAAACCAAAACAAACAAACAAGACATCAAACATTACAAATAACATACAAACAAAAAAATATTATGAAAAATAAAACAAAAATGTACAAACTACAAACAGAAATGAGCATTAAAAACAAAAGCATGTAAACATAAAACAAAAGAACAAACATTAAAAGGGAAAGAAAAAACAAAAGAACATTGAAACCATATTAGCTTGAAATGCAAATTTGTTGCAAGCCAAGAACCACCATGCTCCAACCTTTAATTGCAACCCAAACCTACACATCAAGGCATGTCAAAAGTACCAACCACAAGGGAAGGGGAAAACACCACAAGCAAAAAAACAAATAAAGGTTAATGGTGGTGTGTGTCAAATCAAGGTGTGTCACAAAAAAACACCATGTACAAACAACCAAATAGTTAAGTAGTCAAATAACACCTACAACACCCAAGTAACACCAAATGCATCTAAGCACCACCACACACATTTGAACATCACAATGAGGACACCACGAGGAGCTAGCACCACCACAACACCATGGTGAAGAGCATTGCAAGTGGCTAAAACCACCACAAACACCATGGTGGGGAGCGCCCAAACAAAAAAATGGAACACAATGGGAAAAATAAATCTAGAACAAACAAGAACAAAGTGTCACAATGACAATGAGTGCAAGAACACAAAGAAATAATCAACATAGTGAAACAATGAAATTAAACGAGTCAAAAAAAAACACAAAAATCAAGTAGAAGCAGCTCAGCTTCTTATCAACTCAAGTGTTGCTCCCCACAAGACAAGTGTAGTGCCTCCATTCCTTAGCCACCCGAAACCCTAAACTTTAAATCCTAACCCTAAACAATAGCCCTAACTAACCTAATCCTTTGTAGCTTAAGACCCATAGGTAATCCTATGTTGCTATGTCCTTGACCCTAGTTAAGAACGAGACTTGAGATTATCCATATAACTTAACCAAGGTTCATATTTAAAAAGATCTCATGAGAACCTGGTTCTTTGTGAACTGGTTCTCTCCCTGCTAATACCCAGGAGGCAAGGTATCAAGCTAGGTACCACCTTGGACGATAATCTTGCAAGTCCTTTCCAAGAGAACCAGGCTGAGCTCCAGCCTGGTTCTGAATTCCTATTGAATACCTGCCAACACCAGTCCTGTCACAGATTTGTAGAGACCTTTCATCACACCAAAACAACACAACGAGCCCTTATGAAATGTGTAAGGCGGCCTCCCAGAAACCTCAATTTGTTGTTAGGAGGATTCTTACAGATTTAAAAGTGTAGGGTAAAAGCCCTACCTCAAGGGCATTACCAAAATAAGGGCACACAAGATAAAAGCCGGGCCCAATCCATCAATTTCATGTCTACCCTCTCAATATCAAGGAGTAGGCATAATATCCCTCCCGCTCCTACACATAGTGATCTACATAGGTTTGGCTTATGATAAATTTTGCCTCATGCTTTACCGAAGGTAACGCCCATGTGTTGAAATGCAGGGCTGTACTTGGCTATCGCCTCCTTCTAGGCCCCTTATTTTGACCATGCCCCATCCTAGGGCTTTACCCTACACAAGAGGGTTCACTCTGGCCGTCATTGGTGGCAGTTTGGCTGGCATCCACAGCAGCCGACGGCTGCCACCCCGAAAAAAAAATGTCCCTCATTGGGTGAGCACAAATAAATCTGACCTTTCATGTTGGGGGTTTCTGGGGCTGATGATGGGAGGCAAAGACCATAGTGTACCTTTGCAGATTCAGCAATTGTGTACTCAATAATTATTTTTATTTTTATTTTGTAGTTTGGCATCTGAGTTTTTAATTTTGGAAAATTTTAATAGTCAGTTATAAATTGATTGTAAGTTCACTGATGTTTTTTATGATGACTGCTGCTTTTGTGTTTAAGCGGCTTACTTAAATGAACCTCCTTAATTTAGAGGTCTGGGGATCAAATTCAGCTGCTGCCTTTTGCTGCCCCATCTAATATATTTTTTATTTTTCATCATATATGACTGATAATTTCTGAGAAATTCGACAAATCAAAAAAAAATTAATCTATGCCAAATCCGCCAAGGTACTAAAGTAATAATAATTGGCTGATGCATATACGACATACTACCATCTCAGAGCGCCTCCCCTCCTCAAGAAACTTTTAGCTTTCTGATTGGGGATCTGGGGAGCTGATGTTTGGAGCTAAGGTCATGCTGAGAGTTTCAGCCTTTGTCAAAAGATTGTTCAATTGTGTCAGCAGCCTCCGAAAAGGAAGAAAAAACTGGGTCCCATTTGCTGCATGCTGCAATTCCTCATTTGTCTCAGCAGGATTTCAATTCCCAACTACATATATGTTCATCACCCATCAAAGCCCAGGTGAATGAATGGTAGTGCATGAATTTGTGATGACATAGTTCGTCATCTATAGAGCCGACTTCTCTTGTCAACAGTTGTGGAGTCTGCTGAGATGAATGTAAAATGATTGCAGTGAATTATTTTTTGGGTGAATTTTCATCACTTTTGGCAACAAATTGTTTTGAAAAAAATTGAAAAGTTTCTTTTTTTAATAGTGTAAATTTGACCATGCTGAATGATCCGTCATTTCCAGCTTTGTTAAGAGTCAAATGATGTCAAAAGTTTCACATAGGAGAGTCTATTAAACAAGTTCTTAAATGTGCAATAAGACAGAGGGTCAGCTACCCTATATGCTTATGTAACATGTATACGACATATATATATATAGAGAGAGAAGTGGATATGATTGAGAGTCCCTTCTATCCACACCTGATAATGTTTATGGCACAATCAATCCCACTCTCAAGATTGTGCCAAGTTTGGATGCTTGAATACTTCCCACATACTTCCCCTTTTTGTGACTTAATTTTTCTCAGAGATTCAACCATTCCCATTCTGAAAGACAAAATCTACATCCTCTAATAGCCTTGTTCCACTAATCTATTGACCACACTTCCACTTGCAATTGGGGAATTGTGTTTTGGGGTTCTGGGAGAGAGGGGAGGAATGTGTGTGTGGCTTGAAAGAAATTGGATGCTATACTCTAAAATTTGGGTTAGGCAATCAATATGCTCTACTTGGTTTGCTTGCAACCATTCTTCACTCAAAGATGAGTACATATGAGAGCATTGTGCCTTTGGAAGCCTTGTAAGCTGAGTAGCATTTTTTTTTTGGTGGCAAATTTTCGCACTGTGGCCACTTGAAAATATCAGAAATTTTTGGAAATTTTCGTTTTTCTGTGTAAATTCCAAAAAAACCAAAAAAATTCAAAAAAATTGGAAACCTCAAAATTGGAAAAAAGAAGAAGAAGAAGAAGAAGAAAGCCTGAAGCTGAGTGCTTGATGTGAAGCTAGCATGTCCATTAGGCAAAAACATGTATATGGTCAACTAGAAGGATCAATTTCAGATCCTTGCCTTAACCCAAAGCATTTTTTTCCATGACGCAGCATTTGGAATTAATTCCCATCAAATTATGAGAGCCTCAATAGTAGGACCAAGCTATGGGATGACCATGTATCTCTTGTTTGAATGATCCCCCCCCCCAACCCTCCCCCCTTAATGGATTCAAATTTTGGCACAATTACAATTTCAAAGTGAAAACTAATGCACCATGAAACCAATACATAAATTATGTAAATTGTTGCTTTTAATATGAGGCTTTGGAATTTTGTAACAAAGTATTGGCAATGAAGATTTATAATTTATA
>Ga0209208_10002741_pt1 | contig 25280 bp, 14 predicted proteins | sample S1TSphfallax_3_FD_187694 | JGI IMG/M metagenome (GOLD analysis project Ga0209208, IMG submission 187694) | Host-associated microbial communities from peat moss isolated from Minnesota, USA - S1T2_Fd - Sphagnum fallax MG (SPAdes) (version 2) | ecosystem: Host-associated > Plants > Peat moss >...
AAATATAAGTTTTTTTTGGAAACTCCTACCTACACCCAACCTACCTCCTTCCTTCATGCTATCGATCCCTCCCCGCCCCGCCATTTGTGCTCACTTCTAGTGCTTGCCAATGTTTTTTTCACCATCGCCAATGCAAGAGGAACTTAGGAGAAGGGCAAGACGAGCTTAGGAGCAAGGTAAGATGAGCTTAAGAGCAACACAAGAGGAGCTTAAGAGCTTCAATGTGGTGGCAGAAGGTAAGCCCTTGCCTTTAAAAAAAAAAATTAAATTATTATTATTATTATTATTATTATTTGCTATGAAAAAGATGACAACGATGGTGTCATCATTTTCTTTTCTCTATCTTTTGTTGTCCCCCTTTTTTTCTACAAAAAGGAAGATGAAGACACCATGTTTTGTTGTTATTTTTTTTTTTAGTGTTGGCTTGTAGGGGCGTGGGAAGAAGGACAAGTAATGTGCAACTACTCATCATTTTTTTTTTTGTTGCGAAAAAACGAAGTCGACATTGTCGTTGTCATCTTCTTTTTTTTTGTGAAGAGGATGACAAGGACACTATGTGCCATGGTCATCCTCTTCTAGTGTTGTTTTGCAAGATTGTAAGAAGAAAATGATGACACCACACGTTGCTCATCGTTTTAGTTTTTTTTTTAATTGCAAAGAAAACAACGATAGCATCAATGTTATTGTTGTTTTCCTTTTTTTTGTCCCGAAAAGGATGATGATGACACCATGTGTCGTCATCATCCTCTTTTAATGTTGTCTTGCAAGAACATGGGAGTTGCACTACTCATGGTCATTGTGGTGTGGTTTCACAAGAACAAAAAAACAATAATGAACATGGTGTTGGCATTGGTGCTAGCACAACATGGTGCTAATGTCGGAATTTATTATTTTTCGGTATATAATTTGTTTTTGTATTATTTTGTTTGTGTTAAATGCAGATTCAACTAAGAGCGAGGAATGGTGGAACAAATTAACAAGTTTTAGTTAAAGATGGCATGGGAGGTGAAGGAGATTTGGAAGTAGGGGTGGTGGGACAAAAAATGCAAAGTATAAGCTGAAAATGGCATGGGAGGTGAAGGAGATTTGGAGGCAATGGTGGTGGAATAGGAAATGCAAGTATTAGCTAAAGATGTGGCTGCATTGGCTTCTCCTAAAATTATTCAAGAACAAGTGCAAGTAGGTGGGGATGTTGGAGAAACATTTGTTGTAGATGTAAATTAAAATGATGCAAATTTGGAAAAGACTAGTTTGATGATAGAAAAACAACAAAATGTAGTTCCTATTTTAGTGCTAGAGGAAGAAAATATAAATGAGGATGTTGAACTTCATGCCCAAATTGATGGAGGTGATATATTAAACTTCTTTTATAATTTATTGCCCCACACATCTTGTCAAGTGGAGAGGATGGGCATGATTTTTCTTTTGTCAATATTTTTGTTGTGATACCTTCATTAATTTTGTTCCTTAAATCCCACCTTTGCCCCCACCTTCCTTTTCCATGTGAGAGGATGGGTGGGACATTGTTTTTGGTGAAAGTCTAAGAGCAATACCCCAAGCCTTTGTAGGTGATTTTTTATTAAGAATTAACTTTTGAACATTGGGTTTTGGCAATACCCTCATCTCGTGTTTTGGATCTTTTATCTTTCTACACAATACCCCCACCTTGTGTTTTTAAATTTTTATCCTTCTACATAATACCTTCATCCTTAGGTTTAAATCTTTTATATATTCATGCAATGAAAGTACTTTCATCCATAACGTTAATTTTTGTTTTTTATTTTTTTGGTTTCAAACCTCATGGTTGCCCCTCCTACGATTGCCATAGAAGGTGTCCATTGGGCAAGTTTACTTATAGGGTTGATGGGTGTGATACATCCTATACAACCAAATACAACTTGGTACGACATTTGTGGGCACACCACAAATGTGGTTATGGAACCGAATAAGCATGGATGCCAATCTATTTGGGAAGAGGGCTCAAAGGTTCAAGATCACACGGCCATGAGTGCATGAGTCTTGAGCAACCCCCATTAGTAGAAATTGGTCAAAATATAATCACTTTACTCACAACTACATGTGACTATTAATTATCTACAATTACATTTGAACATTTTTACAACTATTTCCTGTGTTGGTCATATTTGCAACTATGTTGCAACTAATTTGTGATTATTTTGATGTTCATCATTCCATGTGAACAACATTTAGTTTAGTTTTCATTTAAGAAGAACAATTTGTGTCCCATTAGTTGCAAATGTGACTAATTTAGTTGTAACCCTATGAGTATACAAAGGTGTATTTTGTGAATTCTAAGGAATATAGTTGGGTGTATTAGGATTTATAAATGTCTATTTTGAATGTATATAAATAACCATATTACATGCGTATTCAAGTATTATTATTAACATAAATGGTCTCGATATTATGGTTACACTAATTAGTATATTTTGAATATATTAAAATTTCATGTAAGATATTTGTTAAATATATTGTGCCCATATTACAAGTTTATCCAAAACATTTTATTATAATTTTAAAAATGATCCAAAATGACATTTATTATTATTTATATTAATTTTAAATTTCAAATTTATATTAATTACATGTAATAAAATTCTTAATTTCAATATTATCTTTGATTGAAATTTTAATATAATAATATTTTATTCCATAATGATCATAATGATGATGATATTAGAATGATAGGAAAATAATCATATGATTACTAAAATAATTACTAAAAACCTAATATAATAATATTATTATTATTAAACTATTTTCAAATTACTAATGTGTTTATTAAGAATTAATTTTTTATTTATAAAAAATGATTATAATACATCATAATAGCTTTAACAAATGACATAATAATATGTTATAATAATAATAAATATCTAACCTAGGCTAGCTACAAATTATATCATTATAATGTTTAGTCATAAATGATTTGGAACTAAAAACTTTATCCCATATGTTTTGGCTTTCATTCTCATCTTGAAAAGTATATAAACAAGGTGTTTTGTCTTATATTTATATATATATAAACATGAACATATGGGATGAGTCAATAAAAGCAACTTAACCCAAAATAAAATTAAATTTTTCATGTATTTACACCTAACTACCTATTTCCCTAACTTACCTACCTACCTACCTAAGTAAATATTTGGCTTAGGTATGTAAATAGGTCCTATTTTTATATGTGTTTAGCTTAGATGGGTAGGTAGGTACCTAATTCAACCTACATATTTAAGTATTGATTTAAATTTAATTTGGACAAATTCAATTAATATGCCACATGTCACAATCTAAACCATCCAAATATAAAAATTAAACATCTTATATTATTTCAAAATAATAAAAATGATTAATTATTATGAGTTGGGACACGTGGCATTACATCACTTCTTTCCATTGTTTACCCAAAAAATCACATTTTAGTTACAAGCGATCATACATATATGACCAGTCAAAAGTTGAAAGCGTATTTTTTTCACTTTTTCTTTCATCCAAAATTTGTTGTCATTTGCAACTAATGTCAATGCAACTTGTCCAAAACGATGATTAAATTTTTTGTTGCAAATGTCATTTGTAACAAAAAAAATTAGTTGTAAGGACCAATTGCAAATGACCATTTTTTACTAGTGCCCTTGGTTCACTTTCGTCGCAATGAGTAGAAGGCCATTGTCTGAGCTAAAAGGCATGCACTCCTAGAGTGGGATAGGCTCCAAAGTGATTTGCAATACACACCTAAAGTTCTTAAGATTGCACTTATGAAGCTAATTTCCAATTACATTATTCTACTCCTTGGCATGACTACATGGGGTGTGGGGTCCACCCCTCTCAATGTGCATGCCAAGGTGGAGCAAAATGAGGACCTTATAGTTGTCATTTGAGCTGGATACACAAAGGCACTCAAAATTGTTTAGATGGATTGTGATTGGAAATCTACATCTAATAAAACAATGCGAAATAAAAAGATTGGCCTTCTTACGCAATACCATGATTTTAAAATGATTCATGGCAAGTTTTAGCAATGTCATACTAAATTTTATTTGAATTTTAGGTTTTAGGTTTCATGTGCAATACTTATTGTATTGTGTTGTTTGTTTAAGGTTCAAAACAACACCAAGGAGGTGTTTGTGGCTAATGTTGTGGATGCAACATTGGCCAATCATGGGATATTTATGAATCGGCACACCTAGGATATAAAGGTTGCATTAGTGCGGTACCAAAAGGCCAATAGGATCCCAAACGCCTTTAATGGTGACACATATAACCCATAATTTATCCCCATTATGATTATGATATTGTTTTGGACTTCAAGATATTAGGTTAATTTATTTTTTAGGTAACCACATATTTACCATTATCACATATTCCCCATTTAATGGTGGGGTTGTTTTGGACTTGGGCATTTTTTGCACATTTTTGTTACACGTCACCCATATTTTTTTGTTTAAGGCATTTCACTTTCATCATACACCATCTTGTGTTAATAGTTATAATACATTCTCACATAGTCTTATATGTATGTTTGATGAAATTATCAAAAAAATTATTCTAGTCATGCACTTAAACAATAAAACCTTTTTTTACCCCCAAAAAATAAAAATCTAAACCTAGAAAGAAAATAATACCCTTATGAAGGTATTTTGTAAACACCAATGGGTGTAATTATTTTGGGGGAGGTTATTAGAAGGGTGTTGTTCATGCCTAGAATTATTACACAATGCACATGCGATACCCCTATTGGGGTACATTAAAAACCCCTCGGCTTGCATAACATATCTATAGAAACTAGAGGGGTATTGCATAGCCATACCAAAACCTAGAAGGAAAGTAATACCCTATTTGGGGTAATCTACAAACACCCATTGGCTTAATTATTTTGGTTCATGTTATCGGAGGGGTATTGTTCATGCCTAGAATTACTCAATTTACATGGGATACCCCTTTCAGGGTATCCCATAAAACCTTTGGGCTCCATAACATATATTTTGGAATTTGGGGGGCTATTGCATAGCCCTAACAAAACTTAGAAGGAAAGAAGTACTTGCATCATTTTGTAATAATATCATAAACCATGAAACAAACAAATGTTTTTTAAATATTTATTCCATGGTCACTATATCATGTCAAATAATGATTCAAGTAAATGAAGGTATTGCAAAGTTCTTCACATTCATGGTAGAAGGTGACTTGAACAACATTATCGAGTTCAATGTAATATTTGCATCATCTTGGGATATTTGCATTCACCATGAAACTTGGAAGGGTATTGCATAGCCCTACCAAAACCTAAAAGGAATACAATACCTTCGCCATATTGTGACAATATCCTAAGTCATGATATAATGAGAATATTGTCAAGTTGGTCACATTGATGGTAAAAGGTGATGAAATTATCATTAAAATGAAGGTATTGTAGTTACACTTCAAAACTTTGTTGAAGTAAAACCTTATAGCATCTATGTGGCCAATATTGCAATACCTTCATTTACATATATCAACAATTTTGAACTGGTCCATTAAACAATTCTTATCATTTATGAGCTTGAAAATGTCTTTCAACTATTATTGATGTTTAAATAAATTTTACCAAATTAAAATAATTAGGCAATATTATATTTATAAGAATGCAATAATAATAATAAATCCACAAATTAATTTATTAAATATATCATTATTTGATATATTGTAAATAATTTTTACATAAAATCTAAAAATTACACTAACTAAATGTACATAATATTATGTATTTATGTTTCAAAATTCAACAAAAACCCTAATTATTAAACCTTAAACCATGATCGAAAAAAATCAAGGTTCTTACTGAAGGATTATTTTTCTATTCCAAAAAAAAAGAATAGCAAGGAGGAGGATTTTTTTTATGCCCAAGTCGATGAATGATGCCTATGGCTTGCTTGGCGATATTCATCAGTGAATGAATACATTGTTGTATTGTAGGAAATTCCATGTGTTTTGGATGCAACATAGCTTACCAATGCAAAAGGTCTTGATTTTATAAGGAGGAGACAACGGATGTGAATGGCAAGTGAACTTATGCAATGGAAGATTCTATGATGGTTGGAAAGCATTTATAATGGACCATTGCCTAAAGAAGGGGGAACATTTGGTGTTTATTTTTATCATCAATGAGTGCTTTGTTGTGCATATTTTTGATGAATTTGGTTTTGAAATAACAATCCTTAGAGGTTTATCAAGCAACGGATAGAGGCAACAACTTCACTATATTTAATCAAGGCATGATGATGACATCATTGAATTAGGGGTATTTGAAAAACAAAAACCATCTAGAGCTCGAATGCATGAAAATGAAACTTTTGTGTGGGCATGCCATTTTGGTGCTAGTAAAACATATGGAGGAGGAGAACATGCAAATGTTAACACAATCTTGCATATGAAAATCATAAATGAATCAAAACATGGACATAAACCTTGTGGCATCCAAGCAAGAGATATTTATTGTGGAAAGGATTTTGGGAATTATTGCAACATTATAGGTTTCCAAAACCACATTTGAATTTTCTATTTCATTGTACCCTTTGGTTTGACTTATCAATTAACATAGTTTGTTGAAACATGGGGGGGGGGGGACATTTTGTGATAATAATCTAAGAGCGAAATGTGATGGGAAACCATAGTTAGCAAAATAGATCAATGTTGCCATCTAGCTCAAACAAGAAGGATTTGTTGGGGTGTAGGTGAAGGAAAGGAATCTAATGAGTGTTTTATCAAAGCTACCATCATCCTGGATGTGAACGTTGATGTAGTACTTTTTGTTAGGTTTGCCATTGGTAGGGCAAGGCAAAAGAAACTTTTAGAAGACACTAGTAAGATTTGTGCCTCTTTACAAAACAAGGAATTGTACAATGCCAAGGATGAGGATGAGGTGTTATTCCACAATGATAACATAACACACTTAAATGGTCATGTATTTCTAGACAATGGGATTAAATATAGTTCAAAACGTGACATTCAAAGGTTTTCATACCCAACTATTTAATAGTCCAAAATTATGATATTAACATCAAAAAATTTGAAAAAAAAATCACTAACTACAAGCATATATTCTTTAAAAAATACAAACCAATCAAACTATTTATTCCTCTATTATTTATTTATTTCTTGGATAAACATTTTTTTTGAAATATGGATTACATACATAAATTAAAATTACAAATATCTCAAAATCTTCAAAGCAGCACATGAACATTTTGTAAATCAATTGCATCCTTGTTGCTACATAGGGATTTTTTTATTTAAAAATCATGATGTCATTGGACTAGTGATCATCCACAAGAGGACATAGCCTTCCATTTTGACATGTACTAAAATAAATTAGGTACAAGTTAAAGTGAAAGGTAGAAATTACCTAAGAAAGAATGCTCAAAGATAGGTTTTCTTTTTTTCAATTTTGTGATGTAGGTGGACTAACAATAATCCATATAAGGATTTAGACAAATTTGGCTAAGTAGCACTTCGAGTTAGGAATTGTATGTTTTCAATTGTTGGTCCTATGGCTAAAATGATTATATGGAATTATATGGCAAAGCGAACCACGCCCACCAATGCACCAACATGGATGGTAATGTAGTAATTTTAGTATTGTCGAGGCTTGGCAAAAGATGCACATGTTCAAGTTGCTTCTTCTTCTTCGTGTTCCTAGTGTTGTTGAATGGATTGCTCATGCTCGATTAAGGAAGATGATTCTTGGTTGCCTTCTTCTGATTATTGTTATGTTTTTTGGGCAGTTGAGTCATGTTTAGCTTATTGAGGTGTCAAGAACATTGTAGAACAACTTGGCCTTCACAAAGCTTTCAAATTGACACAAATTCTAGCATGGCTTCCAAAAGTTTTCCAACATTTTCATACCCAGCTACTTGATATTCCAAATCATGTTGTCACCATGATTTGAAGGTTTCTTATAAGCTTCCAAGCGCAAGCCCCCTTTATGTGAATTATGGAACAACTTGAATGTTAACTCCTTGTAATCAACTATAAACTTTGGAACACTATGGAAATTAATTGGTTTTTATTTGTTAAGTTTATTCATGTACTATTTTTTTTTCCTTCTTCATGTGCTGACAATGATGGTAAGTTTTTTAAGGAAGGTGCAGTAGGAAGAAGAGCAATATTATTTATTGCTTGAATTTCAACCATCACATTATAGAACCAAAAATGTCATACCTCCATGTGTGTAACTAATGAACCACATCCTTGAATGCACCATCTTCCAAGGTCAATATCACATACATTTTTGTGGGTGGTGGATGATCAATGGCCCACAATAACATGTCAACCTGATTCATCACTTTCACACTATTAATATTCCCATTTTCATTATCCCCTACAAGCAATCCATCATAAGCAAAATGAACAAAACATAGAAATACAATCCAACATAACACCATCACACATGATTATTCAAGTACTTCCATGAAGCTTCCAAGGCACAATTTATTTCAATCTAGAGATTCAAACTTAGTTGATTTGAATCAATTGGGTTCATTGGCAATGGATTTGTTCACATAAAAGAATTATTGACGAAGGTTCAAACTTGGGTTGATTGTATGGAGTTTTGAACAGATTTGATTTGTTCATGAGTTAGATTTGCAACTTATATTTTCACAAAATCTTGAGAAAATAAGACATGGGTACCAATTTGTAGAAAACTTGAAAAAAAAGTTCTTGAGTAAAGAAGATATATGGGAACCCATTTGCATAGAACTTGAAAAGAAGTCTCTTGAGCAAAGAAGAGATGGGTATCCATTTGCAGAGAATTTGAAAAAGAAGTCTCATCACAAATCAAATCAATGGGTGCAACACACAAGTTATAAATCTCAGGCAAGATCAGTTATTGGAAAAAGGATCGCCTAATTTTGAGTCTATTGGCACCTCTCTACCCATCAAGTTGACAATATTAATAACTTATTTTTTGGAATTTTAAATTCTTATTAAAAAGAAATTTCATAGAAAAAAAATTTGGATTATACATAACCATGGGTTTATATATAATTTAAATTTAATATACAATTAATAAATTCTTATATTATTTTAAATAAATATGAAAATATAATGCATCAACAATATAATTCCATAATATAATTAATTATATATAATGTGTTACTTGATATGTCACAAATAATAATATATTTAGACCAATATTTAAGTAAACATTATACATCATCAAAAATAAAATTCACATAAAGACTTATGTTATATGTTTATGAATATAAATTAACATTGACGTACTATATAGTTATTTTAGACCATAAATTATTTATTATATGTCAAAAAAATTTAAATCATACATTGGATAATATATGGGAGAAATCATTTATTATTATTACGTGGACCATTAGAAAAAATCATGTGCTTTAATTTAGATAGACATTAAAATATTGTTAAATTATAGACTTTATGTTTTTTTTTTGAAATTATGAGCTAAAAAATTTAAGAGGGAAAAATAAAAAATTGTGCAATGAAAAAATGCTAAGCATGAACTTTCATTTTTTGATTTTGACAAACTATGAATTTTTAGCATTATGTAGTAAATTTTGCATTAAGCCCTACACCCCTTGTATCATCAATGTGACCAATTTCATTTTACATTCATTTTTATATATGTTAAATCATATTGAAAGGTGAACAAATTATTTTTAAAACGTTAATTTCATGATGTATTGGCAAGGAATCAAATATTTTTAAAATATTCTTATGTTTCATGGTTAATGGATTATCATAATACAATAAATGTATTGCATTTAACTCCATAATTTAATTCAAGTGGACCTTCTACCATCAACATGACCAATTTTGCAATACCTTCATTTATTTGAATCAATATGTACGACATGATGTATTGAAAATGGAATAATTTATTTCTTAAAATGTCCTTTTGTTTCATGGTTTAAAATATTATCCCAATAAGATGCGAGTATTGCTTTCCTTCTACATTTTGGTATAGTAATGCAATACCCCTCCAACTTTCAAAATATATGTTATAAAACCCAAAGGATTTTTGGGATACCCTACAAGGGGTATTGCATGTGCATTGAGTATTCCTAACCATTAGCAATACCCATTTGATAATCTAAACCAAAATAATTTAGCTTGTGGTGTTTATTTGAATGCCCCAAGCAAGGTATTGCTTGCTTGTAGGTTTTGGTAGGGCTATGAAATGCCCCTCCAAGTTTCAAAAGATATATTATGGAGCCCAATATAATTATGGGACAGTTTGAAAGGGGTATTTGTACATGTATTGAGTAGTTTTGACCATGAGTAATAAATACCCTTCCAATAATGTACACCCATGGTGTTTAATTGTAAAATACATTAATGAGGATATTGGTTTCCTTATAGGTTTTGGTGTGGTTATGCAATACCCCTCCAAAAGAGCCCAAAGGATTTATGGGATACTTTACAAGGGTTATTACACGTGCATTGAGTATTCCTTGCCATAAGCAATACCTCTCCAAATTTCAAAAGATATGATATGGAGCCCAAACTATTTCAAGGTTACCCAAAATGGGGTATTACACATTCATTGAATATTTTGTTTTATGAACTTGAATACAACATACATTAAATGCATCTAAATTGAACTAAAGCTCCATATTGTTTTGATTATCCATTTGGTTTTGCAATACCCCCGTGGAAAACACACATTAAACAAAACTTACAGTATCCTTATATAGGGTGTGTCAAATACTTTAATCATCCCTTCATTTATTTGTTTGAGTGAACAAGACCAAGTTCCATGTAATACCTTCATTTTATTCTTTCCTCATCGATTGTTGAGGGTTTATTAAAGTGGCAACCATGTAGGTAGGTGTAGCATGTAGGTGGGGTTTAATAGGTACCTACTTAAAATGTTGGTAAGTAGATAAATAAATGGGGGCCTAGGCAAGTGGAAATTAGGGCATCACATTTTTAATTTATAAGTGAGTAGGTAGATGGGGAAGAGTCTACTTTTAATTTAAATATATAGGTGGGTAGGTCGGAGGGGGACAGTGGGGGGTAGTAGGTGGGTGGGTGAGAAAAGTTTCAAAGGCAAAAAAAAAAAAACTAAATGGGGAGTGGGGAGAAAATAAAGTTGCAAAAAAAACCAAGATCAAGGCTGAGAATGGGCAAACCAAGAAAATCAACTTGGGATGGCACATGGATAAAAAAGATAATCCTATCAGTTCACCATCCATCCACGTTGGTGCATTGGTGGGTGTTGGTTCACTATAGCCAACACAAAGAAATGTTTTTGGAATATTTTTGCTTTGGAGATAAAATATTTTTGCCATTTTACAAAAATAAACCAATGGAATGTTTAATGCAGAAATAATAAGTGACGAACTTCGTTGCAATTCCAAGTTAGGAAATGAATGAAAATTTCAAACCACCCACAACACATGACATGTTACATGCACATTTACATGGGACCCATTTCCCCTATTTTCCCAATGAATTTGAAATCATTGTCACAAAATTCATGCAAGTGTAGGCTAGGAAGTTTCAAATTGGAACTTCATATTGCCTCTTGTTTGAAGTTTTGCCACATAAAATCTTATATACTCATCCAAATCTAGAACCAAGATCCTTTAATAATGATCGGAAAATCCCCACACGAAGCTAACCAACCTCCAATCGTAATGTTGCTTTGAGATTGTAAATGGGAATGTGCATCAAACAACCTTCCCATTTCATGTTGTAAGCCACAACATTGCATTGGTGAATCGATTTATTGGAACAAAATTTTCCCACCAATTAGATTTCAAAGAAGAATAAGTTGTCATTTATAACCTACTCCCTCGAGAAACTTCATTTCATCTTGTGAAGTTTTGATGTAGGTATTACAATTACGCAATGCATATTTGAAGGGATTCTAGAAGTATTCTCATTACTTAACATTTGGATCAAGAAACTCAAGTATTATAGTTAAGGCAAACTTTCAATGTGTGTTAAAAACTCTATATGCAAATATTGGGGTTAATATAAGGTGGGTTTGGTTTCATGATGTAAATATTTTAGTTGGAACAAATTTCCAATGTGTGTTAGGATGATTATATGTAGGTATTGTAATTAGTGCAAGGTTGGTTAGGTTTCATTATGCATGTAATGCAATTGGAGCATTTTTCCAATCTATAGTAGGAGGACTATATGCATGTATTGTTATTGGACCCAATGTCTAATGTGGGTTAAGGAGGTCATAGGTAGGTATTGTCATCGGACGCAATGTTTAGTGTGGGCTAAGGAGGTTATATTCACATATTGCGATAATGTTTTATATACACTTTTCATGGCCTCACATGTAAGCATTGCATTTCAAGGGGGGCCTTTAGTTTAAAAGTGAACTTATGTGATTACCACTATTTTCAACATGGTCCCATATGTAGGTATTGCATTTCAAGGGGGTCTTTTACTTTAAAATTGAGCCTATGTGCCCATTGTTATTTTCACAATGGCCTAGTACCTACGTGACTATGAAAAAAATTATATTATTTTTATTTTGCCAATTTTTATTTATTTTAAAATTTTACTTTACATTGAAAATTTTGAAAATTCAAATAAGGCACTAGACTTGCACCCATGCCCTATCCACTAAAGTCACATAAACTTTGATCAATCTAACCAAAAGTGCAATAGGAATTTGTGAAAACCTTGCTGATTTTATTGCATTTATTCCTAATATGTTGAAATTTTCAAAATAAAAATTTGAAGTGCCAAATCAAAAATTTCAAATTATGTTAATTATCCAATATTAATGTGCCAAAGCTGCCAAGGTATTATGATATTAAATTTCAAGGGGGTCACTTTGTTTAAATGAACTTATGTAGCTACTAGTATTTTTTCCATGGCCTTTCATGTACAAATTGTTTTTTAAGAAAGCCCTTCAATTTATTTTATTTTTTTCATGGAAAGTGATAATTATTATACACACATAGATTTTTAATCATGTCCATTTTTTAATGGTTGAATTGTCACCCCCACATGTGCAATTAAATAAAAAATTACATGATTTTGTGTACAATTTTGTAGAAGTTTTGTAAACACACATACACATTGTTAAATGTGATTTCTAGGATATTGGAAATTTAGGTCAATTTGCTTGACCATGCATAGGGATGCAAATGTTATCGCCACTTCACACATCTTCTTGAAATGGATTGCAACTCCTATCACCACCTCACACATCTTTTTGAAAGGATTTATTTTCACTAAATTAATTTTGAAATTATTGTGATATTTTTCTTTATAGTCAACAAATGAAACACATGCTAAAATTTCCTTTGTCTAAAATTCATCCTAGGCTATTGTAGCAATGTCGTCATCATTGTTGTCACATTCATATCAATTTTTCATTTGCAATAGTAATAATGGATTTTTGGTTTAGATTATCGACATTTTCAACCTTTATTCTATATATATTTCTGGTGATGCTACTTTATGCTTGCATTCCACTTTTTGCTTTTATAACAATAATGTTGTCGTAATTTCTTCAAAATTTTCAATCTGAATTTTTTATTTGTATTTTTTGTTGCCTAAATACATTGCACATATTTTATTATTTTTCTTCAATGTTGATTTTATAGAGTTGCTTCCAAATTAATTAGGTTAGCACTACAAAAAGGTTAAATGTTAGAAAAGATTAACAAGTAAAATTGTACTTAGAAAAACAATGTGAGGTATTGTGCCATTACCCATGATTGCAATTTGCAAGGTATAACCTTATGCAAGTCTTGCAAGACCCCAAAACTTTGTCATGACTAATGTTTGGGTATTACATATTATGGTGAAAGCACAATCAAGTAGACCACAAAAGTAGTTTTCTCTAATTCGAAAGTAATGATTTTCACATCTAAGCATAAAAATAGCTTAAGACTCCTCTTATCATAATGCAAAACCATGGAGCTTCAATTGACATCATAAGAATGTAAATTTCATAAGAATGAAAAGCAATTGTTTCATAAAAATGTGTAAATAATGCGTTTGAAAATAACACTTTTAAATCTATTAACCTTACTTCATTTCCAAAAACCAAATATAACATTTATAAATTACATGTTTTGACAAAATCTATGCTATACTTTAAGCTTCCATTTTTTACTATAATTTGGACATTGTTTTAATCTACTTGCACTTATTTTCATTCATAATAACCTACTTGAATATTGATTAAATATGTTTTTATCATTTTTTTCACATAAAAATAAAAAAACCATATTAACTTCAATATTTCTACCCAACCAAATTATATGTTTGATAATTTCATGATATATTTTAGGGTACTCGTAATTCAACCTAGGAAAGTACACTAATTGGTCTATTTTATTATACTTTGACCCATTAATACAAGATTTAAAATGGCATATGTAGGTAATTAAAATCCAACAAAATCAAATGACTATTTACCAGGATTGCATTATTCATACCCATATATCGATAGTTAGAAGAAAAAAACAAAAATCAATACCCACATGAATGACATATGTTCATTTTAATTGTGCTTTAAATGAAATAACAACTCAAAAGTGCATTACCTATCATAAAAAAATGAAAGGTGTTGCAAATATTTATGCATTATCTACACATGGGTGGTAATAAAAAAACACCATGTATTGATCTTTTAGTCAACATTCACTCCAAAAAGTAATATCCTCATATTTTTTTATAAAAAATGAATGCATGCAAATATTGAAATATATATTTAAAATCTTGTACACGGGCCTTGCTAAAAATGTTGTATTTGTTTAAATCCCTCTTAAATGAATCTCCATTCCAAAAATGCAATACTTGCATTCAATGTTAGGCGAATATGGAAATTAGAGGTGGCCAGAACACATTTTATTGGTTGAATGTGGGTATTGCAAAAAGAAAATTATGGCATGGGTTTTGTGAGCCCTATGCATGTATTGCATTTTTAAAGCAAAAATCTAGCATGGGTTTTATAAGCCCTATGGGGGTATTGCATTTGAATAAAAAAAATCTAACACGGGTTTTGTGAACCTTATGCATGACTTTGGTGTACTTTGGACATAAGGTGTAGATAAATAGTTGTGGTGTTCAAACGAAAGTGTGTTGAATTTGATCACAAAGTTGTCCAACTACATTGGGAGGGAATCAAAAATCACTTGGGAGTTAGTGGAAAGGATTCCACTATGAGACAAGATATTTGAAGTCCATAATTATTGGCAAAGGGGGGGCTATTATACATCTTTGTCAAAATAACAAGCCCTCATAAAATGATTGTCATCAAAGTTATTAAAATACTTATAAAGCGAATGAAAAAGAATGGAAACAACAATGAGTTAAACGGAAGGCCCAAGGGGTTGAAAGAGGTTATAGATCAAGAAATGTTCATGTAATTCATCCTTTAATTGTTGCTAAAATGTAACACAATGTTTTGAATGACTACAACATGGTAATCATGTGTTCCATTGCACATAAACTCCTCCCCCAATTGATGAAGAGAAACACACCATTGAACATTTAAAATTTCAACTTGAAGCTTATAGGCAATGGGAGGTTGTGTCAAGCTCCCCTTAGCATTCCCTAAATGCCTCGTATAAAAAGGGTAAGTTAAGACCTAAGCTTAAAAGTATGACATTATTCTTAACAATGGAAATTCCATTCATATTTTGAAAGAACAACTAAATATAAAAATGACATCATTGGTTAATGTGGTACTTGAAAATGGTTTTCTATCTATGGGAATTGTTTAGCACCCTCACCCAAAGCTTCTCAAGTAAGTTTTTATTGTAACCTCAATTTAGTCCTTGTTGTGCCCATTTGGAACTTCATCTTCATCATGCACAATAATTATCTAATAATTATTTCATTTTTGTTTGTTTTGTTTCAAACTTGAACCATGGGTAAACACATGGTGAAGATTGGTTGTCTATGTGAAGTTTTGCAACTTTTGTTGTGTTCATTTTTGTTGTACTACATTTTTTTGTTTATAGTTTCATTTATTTGATTTTATGTTTTTGCTTTTGCAAGTCATTGGTGTGAGAAACAATGATCTAATCGTTGTTGGGTGTGGAATAATAAAGGCCAAAGATCTAGTCATTGCAATTAGGGAATATCAAAAAGCATGGTGAACAACATACGAGCAAAGTTTGCACATATAATACAAAATATGAAACAACATTTCATTGGATATCACCCAATGGTCATTGATTTCCATTATATTAACATTGTTAAACATTGGTTTGCAACATTTTCTTTTAGTGAAAACACATTCCATCAATTTATAAATGGAAAAAAATGAATTTTCAATGTGAATTTCTTTCCATCCACTAGTAATGGCATTTTTCTTAATTTTAATGCAATAATAGAATTGTGTTAATTGCAAAAGCTGGCAAATGCATGTAGTTTTGATTCATAAGTTGTTGTTGTTAAATGGTGGAAATTAGTGTGAAAATTTGAAACTTTGAATCATGGTTGTGTTGCCCTAGGATCCTATAGAAGTAAATTATGTTTTTGATTCACAAGTTTGTCTAGTCTAGTTAATTTGATGTTCTTGGCTATTTTGTAAATGGTTTACAATAGTCAAATGACATTGAATTGTGATTAGGTGGAAAACAGGAAGTTCAACAAGTCCAAATGTTACTATAAAAGATCAAACCCTAATTTTACAAGTTTCACTGGAACACAAAGGTTGTACAATTATAATAATGGTAGTGAAGATGACCATCTCTTGGCCCAAATGATAAATTTGAGGAAAGATTAATTGCACATGATGTTGAATGCATTGAAAACATCATAAATGTTTAGTTTTGCCATGACGAGAATATCAATATTCATGAACTGAACAAATGGAGTTATAATGGCCACATTGTAGTATGAATATGTTGCCTTGAGTTATGTGTGATTCATGTTGCCAACAATGGTGGATGGTAGAATGTAGAAGTAACAAAAAATTGTGATGATGTGAGACTCAAGGTTTTTGATCACATAAATGTTCACCACATTGTTGATGCACATAAGTAAGTATTGAATGTTTGCCTTTCAAAAGTCAAGAACAATGACAAACTGTGAAAGATGACATTGCCAAAGTTATGTCACTAATGGTACATCTTATTTTTCCATAGTTCTAAACCTTGGGGTCAAAACCACCTTTTGAATATGTAATATTACATTGTTGGGAAGGAATTATGTACCTGGTTATGTTCCTTATTCAAGATCAATGTATTTGGTGTGTAAGTTTTAAAGCTTCAATAGATGTTTTTTTTTCCAATTTCTTACTTAATAAAAAATCATATTAGTTATAAAAACTTCACACTTTGGGAAATTTGCAATACATTTGTTGATCATGGTCATGTTAATAATTATTCACAAATTATGACAATGAATTTGGTTGTTGCACTATAGGAACTTAAATGATCTTTTGTTAGCAAAAACATCCATGGAAACAGTAAATTGCGGCAGTTCCATTTACAAGGAAGCTTTTTGGCTCCAATTGAAATTCCATGTGGTTACAACATGTTATTTACCTATGGCATTTTTTGTTAATTATTGTGCTACCATTAAATCATATTAATTATCTTTTCTTCCAAAAAAATTCGTTTTGGAAATGAATCTTCATATAGATAATTGTTTTTTTTTTACAATTGTTTTGCATGTTTATTTTTCTTAAAAGTTTTTTCCTGGCTCCATGTTGATAGAAGTTGTGAATTTGTTATAATGTGAATAATTGCCCACATTGACCATGTCATAAAAACTACCAAATCCAAGTGCATGGATTATGTATTGGATACATTACTACAAAAGTGGGGTGCAATTTATTAGCTTAAATCATTATGGGACTTTAAAAGTGAAATAACTTCATTGCATTTTATTGATTTCACCCTGGTGAAAGTTATTTCATTATAATATCACTATGTAGACATCATGTTTCATTACTGGTTAACATAATTCACTATTACAATTTATTATAATAAATTGGTTTATTTTTATGTATTTAAAAATATTTTATCTATGTTACTTTATGATACACCTTATATTATTTTAAATTATTTAAATTATTATAACTTATATTTTATGTTATTATAGACTATTATAAATTATTGTACCCTAAACTATTATATGTTATTTTACCTTAAGGTATTTTAACTAGTTTATTATAAGACTTTAAGTTATTCTAAATTAAATTATTCAATTAACTTTAGGCTATACCTTAGGTTATTTTATTTTAAATTAATATATGTCATTTCAAATTATACTTTAAATTATTCAAGGTTATTCCCATTTTATGTTATTATAAATTATTTTATCCTAAGTATAATAACTTAAAAATAATCTAAAATATATATAATGTTTTAAGGTAAAAATAATTTAGAATAAAAAATAATAACCTATGAAAAGTAATTTTAAATACCCTACAATATAATAACTACCAATAACCTATGATATTATAACATAGAATATCAAATCATAATTTATAATACAATAATCACCAATATTTGTAATATAACATATAATAACTAACAATAACTTATAATACAATAACAATTAATAAAATAACCATCAATAACCATCAATAAAATAACCATCAATAACCATCAATAAAATAACCACCAATGGTTTACAATGGAATAATTACCAATAGCCATTAATAAAATAACCACCAATAACCACTAATATAATATCAATTAATAATCACCAATATCCACTAGTAGAATAACCACCAATATGCATTAATATAATAGGCAGTAATAGGCATTAATAAAATAGGCACTAATAGGCATTAATAAAATAGGCACTAATAGGCATTAATAAAATAGGCACCAATAGGCATTAATAAAATAGCCACTAATAGGCATTAGTAAAATAACCACCAATAGGCATTAGTAGAATAACCATCAATAAAATAACTATTAATGGCCATTAATATAATAACCACCAATAGGCATTAATATAATAACCACTAATAAACATTAATAGCCATAAATAAAATAGGTAGTAATAGCCATTAATAACCACCAAGAACACTAATAAAATAACAACCAATAACCATATATTAGAATTGCTTCAAATTGCCAAAAATAATATAAGGTGAAATAATTTATAATAGACAAAAATAACTTAAGGTGAAATAACCTATGATAACTTATAATTGCCAATAATAACATAAGGTGAAGTAACTTTCAATAGTCAAAAGTAATTTCTAATAACCGCAAATAGTTTAAAATTGAAATAATTTACAATAACCAAAAATAACATGGAAGAGCCCAAAAAACTTATAATAGCTGAAAATAGCCTAAAGTGAAATAAGGTAAAATAGAGAAAAATAATTTAGAATAACCAAAAGTAACCTAGGGTGAAATATCCAAAAATAACCAAAAGTAATTGAAAATAACCATAAATAGCCGTAAATAATGTAAGGTGAAATAATTTAAATTAATGAAAAATAATCATATAATAATTGAAAGTAACTTAACATAGGTAGTATTATTATATTAACAAAAACATTAACCATTTATTATTTTTATTTTTTCAAAAGAATGGTCATTGAAATGTTATTGAATAATGATATTCAATTTTTTTTTTGTTCAAATGATTTTAAACTTTCAAAAGGAAATAGATGTAATTATGTACATTATTGAAATTTACAAGCAAAAAAAACTCGAATAATTTCATTTAAACAAAATCTCAATAAGATATGAATTTTCAAAGTTTACATTTTTGTAATGTTTAAAATTAAGTATTTGATAAATAGAATGTAATGTAACATATTATCACGACAAGTGAGGTGGTTTGATGGTAAGGGTGTTTGCCTCCAATCCAAAGGTCAAGGGATCAAACCTCATGTGTGCTGTTGTATGTGGTCAACAATGATATGTTGATCGAATATTTTCCTATCAAATTTTTAAAATAGGTGCATAGGGTGATTACGTGGCCTACTTACCTACCTATGTTAGGTTAAAAACCTAGCATAGGTAGTGACACGTGTCAATAAATAATAAGCTTTAAAAATCATGAAATTATCAATAATATTATATATATAATAATTAAAATTTAATTGATTTCCATACTGGTTAATTAATTAACTAGTAAGTGAATGGTTTGGTAAATTTGTATTTCACTTGAGAATAACCTTATTTCACTAGGTATTAGTGAAACAAGTCATTGTCCATAGCAACTGGTCCCCATCCACTAGGGGGTTAAACAATTTCAGTAGGTAAAAATGTTCAAATTCACTCAAAATCTAATGAAACCTAAAGTGTACTAGGATTCATTTCTTAGTAGTGATAAAAATGTTTCGTTTCTTATTTCTAAATTAGGAAATACATTGGAGAAAATTCTATGTTTTTTCCTATGTGGGTTGGAAGAAATTAGGGTGGCTTTGAAGCACAATATTCATTATAGAATTCATTTAAAATTGATACGATTAGTTTAAGATAATAAAACCATATTATACATAAAATCATTTTGGAATCATATGATGTTTACATCGCATGATTAATTTCCTATTCTTTTTGAAATCAATTAAATTTTTTTAAACATGATTGTTCACAATTACAAGTTGAATTGTGATGGGATTTCCCCCCAAACCTATACAATCTATAATTTTATTTTTTTTTGGCATTACATTGTTTTCAATCATTTGATCTTTTATTGTTGTTTTAGTTGTTGTCGCTTCTTGCATTTTTGAAATCAAGGTGCAAGTTTTTTCATATGGTGAATGGCTCCATAGTTCAATTTGTAATCCAAATTAAAAATAATCATGAATTTGTAGCATTGGAATGTGTTAAATGATCCATGGATCCATTTTTAAATAAAATTTCATGCATATTTTTGTGTTAAAATCTCATGTTTATTTATTTATTTAAATATTCATTTTGAATTTTTCAAATATTAATTTGCAATGGCCAATGCAAGGATCATCTCCATGATGATTAAATTGAAATTCATTTTTTTATACCCATTTATTAACAAATTTGTTTGCACTTGTTGAAAAATAAAATGTTGGTGGAGTTGAAAATTATCTACAACCTCTTAAATCTAATAGACTTCTTTATTTTTTCATAGGATAATATTTTTTTGTTGTTTAGCTAGGAATAGTAACAAAGTCATTTTTTCTTTCAATTTTTGAAATATTTTATTATAATCTATTGAAGTCACAGTGAAAAAAATCAATTTTAAAAATTCAATTGTTTTGGAAGAATGTCAAAACCAGCTTCTAGAATTACTTAAATAGAAACCCCTAGTTGAATTTCTTAAGTTTTTTATTGAAATTCCTTATAAGACCAAACAAAAAATTGTTCCATGTCATTCAAAAAACTAATGTGGAAAGTTGAAAAACGTGGTCTTTTATGGTCATTATCTACCTACCTACTTAATGTATGTAATAAAATATGAATAACCAGAATAAAATGTCTATTAAGATCCAAGTTTGAAGTCAATTCACATTCACATGCATGTTTTTATACAATTCCAAGTTTAACCTTGTCATGTAATTGTGTTTCCATTAAGATAATTAAACCATGATAGTTTTGAGTTTTTTAGTTCACAACTTGTTTATGTCATCATTTTTATAATGTCGCATGAAAAAATGGATGATGAAATTATGAGAAATGTGAATAATTTTATTAACAATTGTAACAACTATACCATTTTCAACATATTTTCTACCTTTAAAACATTTATGCACATGTAAAATGAATACAATGGATTTGTCTATACTTAAAACATTTAGACACAAAGATTATATATGTTTCATTATTTAATTGGCTAGTAATGTTGGGGATTTGCAAGGAACTTTGTCAAGTCCTAGATAAATTATTGAGATTTATTTTACTTCTTTAGGTTGCTAGGTAGAAACAACATTATTTGCCATAGCCATGTAAAATCCACCTAGTCCTTCACCATTTGAATTCAATCATTTCTATGCAATATGACAATGCTAAGGCATCAACTCAATTGATCACCACTAGTTTGGATTGTTGTTTCCACATTGTTGTAAAATCTTACTTTGTAGTTAGGTTTCTTGAGATTTAAAAAATCCATATATCACACTTTTCATGTTCATATGCAAACTTTCATTGATGTTGGACAACAATTTTCTACATATTACTCATAGTTGGGTGAATTTACATGTTGGGACATTTTGGCTTGTCCACGAATAACAAAAATCATACATAATCATGCTTCCATAGGTTGGCTTTCAAAAATATAGTCTCTTGAGGAATAGTTGAATGAGGCATAAACATAGTTTTAAAAAGACACACTTTGTTTTCGATTTGAAACATGTCTTAAATAATCTCCTTCAAATGGAAATTGTATTTCATGTTAGGTGACCAAGGTTGAACCTTTGGTGGATATATATACATATATATACTAGGCAAGTCCACAAGAGTGATAAGAGTTTAGTTTCTTGATGTTGGGAGCACAATTATATGTGGATAATGTTACTTTGAATTAAGAAAGAAGGAAAATGTATAGAAATTACACCATTTCTCAATTGTAACATTCATTGAAACTAAAGGCAACCAAACTAGTTATGAAACTTTTTTTCTAATTAATTAAATATCTATTTATATTGTTTGCATAGGTTACTATTTCACATTTTTTATTATCATACCCTAAATTTAAACATCGATGTCTTCAATTGTGCTTATTTATTTTGTGTAATGTTTTGGCATTAGATCCAAAATAATCTTGATATAATTTTCATTCCTAAATTATTAACCCCAATTCTAAGCTTATCTTCTTGCTTCATTATGCCCTTCATGGTGCTATATTATCAAATCATTTGTGCATCACAAATTAATGTTAATGAATTCATGACTGTTATCAAGAATATCACAAACCTTGAAAAAATATATATAAGTGTACTAATGGGAGTATGTGGATTGTGAACTCAAATAGTAATGCCAATAGTGGAATGTGACTCCTCTTATTCTTTTGTACTCATCAATATAATTTAAGATATTTGTAATATATAATTTTATGAATGTCTTTGCATCTCTTCTTTGTATCATATTGAGATAACTTTTTGTTTAGGTTGGGTGCAATTCAATATATTAAAACACTTCACATTGCCATAGTTGATTGCATCCTCCTTTTAACGTGTGCTTTACATGATGACAATAATTCACTTGTTAGTTTCATAGTTGGTTGGGTGAAGTGACAAGTTTAGTTTGTGTGTTATTGATTTTTACATTTCTCAATGTGCAATACTCTAATTGCTAGATCTAAATTTTCTTTGTGTCAAGGATCAATACTATTCAATTTCAAAGTTAGTTATATTTGTTAATTAATGCAACTCACTTCTTTCTTTGTTTAGTCACTTCCACCATTGTTTTTTGGATTGCATATGATTTTTTGGGACATGGGTTCCCAAAAGTTGCCCTACCAACCAAAGGAGGTAGTATCACAATTTTTTTTGAATCCTTCTATGGGGTCAACTCATCCAACTTCAAAGTCTTAGTGCCAATCTATATTGATCTTTCCCACAAACCAAATAGTGGTGTATGAGTAGTTGCAATTCTTGAAGTAGGTGGTGTGGATTCTATGATAATTATTCTTGGGGGCACAAATGGCAAGGGGGACGTTGTTGTGGACATATGCCTCACATTATTAACTCTTGGCATAAAAGATCATTCATAACCTTTTTCAGTTTGTTATTATTGGTCATTGTTTTTTTCATTGTCCTTTAGAAATTGTTATGGAATTGAACTTCTTGGGACATGAATTATATCATTTGCAACCATCATATCATAAACATGGGGAGGTTTTAGGATGGGTCTACCACTCACAAATGAATCCATCAATTCATTCATGTTTTTGTTATAATGTTTTGTAAGATTCAAAGTTATTTTCTCTTACAATGTCAAGTCCCAATACTCTATTTTGTGTTTAGTTCCATTCATGCAATCAAATAGCCACTTGAAATTGTCATACACAACCCCCCAATTTGATTTTGCAAGTCATATAATTTTCCATTTTCAATTTCATTTTCCATTCCACATCAAATCTTGCCACTTGAATTGACTATATGTTTAATCTTTTGCCACTTTGATGTTGCAACTAGTTTCAAATTGGTCATGAGGATTAATTGAGTCCAATCTTGCAAGGAATTCATCTATTTTTGTTTGTAAGAGGACAATTATTTATTGGTCCTCCCAATTCAATTGTTGAGGGCATTTGGTATGAATTCTTGATGTGAATTCCTATTGTGAAGGAACTTCATTATCAACATCATTGAACATTTTTTCAAGCAACAAAGATGTTGCACCAAAAAAATGGTGTTGACAACAAAGTGTACAACAAAATTTTGTGTTGGTGTGTAGAACAATGTTGATCCGAGTGTACTCATGACACATTTACAATGATGATGCACCTCAATGTGCATACAACAACAATGCACAATGCATGTATAATGAGTTGCAAGCTTGTTTGTTCTTTGTAAAAATCTTACACAACAAAAATGGTGCAAAACTTGTGTAAAGAGACAATTTAGAATGTAGAGGAATTGTCATGTAATGTTTTGCATTTAATATGTTATGAAGCATAGGGAACTTTTAATGTGGAGAAAAATGGCTACCAATGTTGATTGGTTATTGAGTTTTGACATAGTTATCAAACTAGTTATTAATAATCCATTAATTGGTTCTTGATTTTTTTAAATAATTAGCTAAATTAATGATTGCTTGGTATTGAATTTTTCGAATCTAATAACCTACATGGACGACCCAATTATCATCCATGAGTTAATCAATCTATAAATGCTAATACAAAAAAGAAAAAAAAAGAAAAAAAAGAGATAAATAAATAAATAAATAAATAAATATATAAATATATATATATAACCCCTATAACTAATGTATAACCAACATGTTAACTATTTGTTATTAATCTATTATTTGATAACAACAATTTATTGCATAATCAACAATTAGTTCCCAAAAAATAATTTCGATATTGATAACTCATGTCATCCCAAACAATAACAATATAATATATAAATAACCAAATAAATAACCGAAATTATTCTAAAAAAGAAATAACTAGCCAACATTGGTGGCCACCTTGGACAAGATTTCTTAACACAAAATTATTATTATTATTATTATTATTATTATTTGTTTTGTTGCCTTAACATTGGGTTTAAACTTGAAATATTAATTAAGTTCAAATAACATACTCGATGTCCAATGTGGTTGTTTAATTAGCCCCCCAGGCTCAATTTTTACAAAATGCAGAATTTTCACCATAGTAAAAAACAATGGTACAAGTCATGTAAAAAATGTTGG
>Ga0209208_10002742_pt1 | contig 25280 bp, 23 predicted proteins | sample S1TSphfallax_3_FD_187694 | JGI IMG/M metagenome (GOLD analysis project Ga0209208, IMG submission 187694) | Host-associated microbial communities from peat moss isolated from Minnesota, USA - S1T2_Fd - Sphagnum fallax MG (SPAdes) (version 2) | ecosystem: Host-associated > Plants > Peat moss >...
AAGCAGGTTTAGTAGATCAAGCTTGAATCTGCATCAAAACAAACCACAAAATGGTTAGTTCACATTTCCAGGACACCCTTGGGTGTTAGGACTAGCCACGGGCACTTTGGCTCACAAGACTCACCACGGCCCGGACTCGGGGGAAGCCACCACCTTCCCCCATATAGTATTCTCTGCAACGCTTTACCGAGGCTACATCCAAATGGCTCTTTTTCCCGGGACTCCCAAGTTGGAGTCCCGAAATTGTCCCGAAACTGTCTCGGTTGGAGTCCCGAAACTGTCCCGGTTGGAGTCCCGGGACTTTGGGAGCTCATAATTCCCGACTGCAAAGTCTGATCGCGACAAGGTTTCAACCAAAGTTGTAGCCCTCGTCGAGATCTTTCCAACGACGTATCGCACTCTCAATTCGAAGGTCAGGAAGAGGTCGATTCCCGACTTTTAGTGGTCGGGAGTCAAACTGCCACTTTGACTCCCAGCCCTTCTTTTGCCCATAACTTGGGATACAGATGTCCAAATGGCCGATGCGAGGCCATTTTCGATATCTACGCTTCAAAGTCCCCAACTTTGGGAGTGTTGGGCTTCACCCCCACACTTGGCCAAAGTGGGGTTGCGACAACTTTTAGTACCCATTTGTATTTAAATGTGAAAAAGATTATAACCACTTGAACTCAAAACACTCATGAGATTCTTGCTGCTAGGTCATGAATAAGGGCTATTTCACTTAACCACTTTTAGAGTTAAATAAATATTGGGTACCCAATTTGAATCACCAACCTCAAAAAAAATTGCACCTAAACATACCACCAAAAGCATGTAAACCATATATCTTGGAGAACTTGAAAAATTAAATAATGTATATAACATTGCATGTATATGTTCCGATCATCAAGTGATAATGTGCATTGCAAGCCATGACCTTCAACATTTGTTGTCATTCTAAATGGAAATGGATTTATAGACAAGATTATCATTGTGGATAAAATTGTCAACACAATGAACCTTACAAACATGGAGAATAAATGACCATGTGGTTAAATGAAACATATAAGATAAGGTGGAAATCAATAGTGAAGGAGATGAAAATGTTTCAAACTATGTATTCTTCAATATTCATGTGTTTTGGGAACCAAACAAATTTGGGAAGGCCCCCACCAAAAGAAAATAATTTGGTATGTATTAAAATGATATCTTCCGAGTTGTGTTAAATTTAACCATAAAGGAAGTGGAAGGGGTGAAATTTAAAAAGAAAGAAAGCAAATAAAAGGGGGGAAGGTGGGGAAAATAAATAAATAAATAAATGGTTTGACAAGAATGAAACAAAATTCAAATAATATCACTAGGAAATATCCCAATAGATGAAACATTATTTATAGATGAAATTGAACACAAATATGCATTTATCTATAGATCAATGAAATGTGCCAACATGAATGTAAGTAATTTTGTGTTTTAATACAAAAGAATTATATTGTGCACAGATGAAAATTTCCAAACTATTGTATATGGATAAAACCAATTGTGTCCACGGATGAAATTGAACACACAAATACAATTTTTCCATATGGGGGAAATGATTTACATGGATGAACTTTGACAACTTTAAAATGTAATTGATTAGAAGATTACAGCTAACAAAGATGAAAGAAATTAAATAGACAAATAAACCCTATCACATGGATGATTTTGTGTCCATAAAATCTATCACATGAACAAAATCACACAAAGACGAAAATGACAATATTGACGAAACTAAACAAGATGGATGAGGAAAAGTATTATATAGATGGAAGTCAATGACATGCAAATGAGCAACTAAGCAAATGATTCAATAATATTGTCCACTTTTATAATCCTTGTAAGAGTTCAAGGTTATAGCATGCAATGCAATTATGCACATCATCAATTTATGAAGAAGACATATATGCGCAATTTGGTAGACACAAATATACTTGAAGTTGTTATAATGTTTTTCAATGTAAATTTTATTTTTGAAAAAAATTGCCACTTTTGAAAAAATCAAAAGATTGGAAAAAATAAAAGAAGAAAAAATGAGGAGTGGGTGCATTTCAACATGTTCTTGTGGCACCTACTAGTAGTACAAAAAGATGCTTGAATACTTCTAGCTTCAATCACGATGGCTTGGCCGTGTCCACAACACACTTCTTCTCACCAAAGCTCTAGTTGGGTGTGTCCACAAAACATTTCTTACCAAAGCATGCACAAGTGTTACTATTCTCACTTATCATCACCTAGCTCAGCAATGACGACCCATTGTTCCCAAAGGGACACAAAACCTCATCCATTCTAAGTCAAGCAATGACTACCTATTGTTCCCAAAGAGATCCAAAACCTCATCCATTCTAAGCCAACAAGTTGAGTAAGATACACTAATTGACTTTCACACTCCCTTGTGGGTCCCACACCTTCCATTCATTGGTTCCTTGTTGTTGGTAATTGAGCTAGAATTAGGTCCTTTATTTAATTTTTGTTTTTCTTTCCACTTCTTCCTTCTAAAAGTAAAATTTGCAAAGATGGGTATTGTCTTTTTATATACAAAGTCTATTGGTTGTCAAGTGCATGCCAACAAAAGGTAAATATTTTTGAAATTTTGGTCTTTGCATTTGAGAGCACCTTTCCTGGCAGAATTTCACTTTAAATATGGGGGGATTGTATGAAAGTGGAAGATGCCTTTTTGGGATTGTCCACTTTTGTAAGACCCCTCAAATTTGAAAAGTTCTTTACATAGTGTAAGGAACAGTATTGAGGCTCTTCCTGGACACTTGGGTCGAGTCATGGTGAAAATATTGATTCTTTCCTCATGTTGAGGCAGAGATCAGGGCCCAAGCTGGTGATTTTAGCAAATGTGAAGCTATTCAGGAAGCTACCTCAAAGCAAAAAAAATCTCCCTGATTCAAGGGACTGGGGCCTCTTCCTGTTAACCTCTCTGCCAAAGGGATTGGAAGCAAACTTACAACCTCCACATGATGCAAAGTGAGGGTAGTAAAATAATTGCAAAGCTTGAAGAGCAACAATTTCATGTGCCAAATGGAGATGCTAAACTTTTGGGACTCTGAGAGACCCTGATTAAATCTGAGGATGGAATATCTACACCCTGTAGAAGCACCCCAAAAGAGACTAGAGATTTTAGTTTTCTTCTTTACTATTGTACCAGGTGCTGGTTCACAGGTTCACCTTAGTGGATAAACCAGAACCTGTAATCATACCTGTGTTGGGGCGGCTTTCTAAACATCGCCCAAGACTCTATATGGGTCTCTATTTGAGTTTATGGATTCAAAATGCCAAGTCATCCGAAGATTAGAAATCACATGGGTGAGATTCAACCACCCTTTCACAGATGGAAGGGAAACTCTTCTTGAAACCCAACCAAGCACACAGCATGCAAAGATAATTTATAAGTGGGACCGTGACGCTGGCAACGACGATTGATTGATTATTCCTATAGTTCAATTGGTAGACCAATTGAGGAGTCGTAACTTGTAATGTTACTAGCAAATATAATAATGCCTTGACATTAGAGTTATCTGTCAAGTAAGACAAACACAGCACCAGAACCCTGAGTTTGGTCATACAGGGTGAGATTTTTTAAAAACCAGCAAAAAAGTACATTAGCATTCAGGGGGAGGGGGTGGGGGGTCGAAACCCAGAAAACTATCAATTTTGGTGGTAAACCAGATTCTCTCTTTCTTTTTTCTGAGCGCCTCTACCGCTGATACATATATTACTACTCCTCCCTGTACATTTACTATAATTACCCTCGAACCTTGTGCATTAAATGCTGAGTTTCAGCATTTCGTACTGAGTTGCATAAAATGTCTTTACTTTGTGGATACCATTGGAAGAAGGGATAGGGGGTGAAAGGAGGCCCAAAGACAGGGTGAAGACAGGGTTACTTTACGGATAACTTCATTATATGTGCAAATAATTATCATTGCGTGCTTCTTCTTTTTTCCTTGTCTGCCCTTGGCTTGATTCATCTTTTTCTCACACTTCGGGCCCATGTCATGCAATTTGGGCTTGTAATGGGCACTTAGTGTACAAAAGTGGCCAGTATTAAAAAGCATTGCTCATTCTTAGATATATGTGTTGTTTAAAAAGTGTTTTGATAATTCTTGAAATCCGAATTAAAACCTATGACATTAATCTGGTGTAATGTGTAAATTTTATGTGATTGAAATCTGAGTTTCTTTATTCAACCCTTGAGACTTGGATCTGAGTGCTTAATGAATGTCACCATTGAACTCTTGATCCAGCACTAGTAGCTATAGTTCTTATACAAGGATACTTCAAAACCCACACAACCAGGGTTAACAATAAATAACCCAGCATGAATCAGAACATGGTCAAAAAAGAGTTTTCTTTGGGATTGTTTCTTATTTTACATGTACCCCCATCACCCTTAGACATAATCAGGGGCTTGGCATCCAAATTTAACATTTCCTGGCTTTCATTTATCCACTAAGAGGCCTCGATTAAGAAGGTGAAGCTACTAGGTACAGTAGTAGTGTCAGTGCTAGTTCCCCTCCCCGAAGGCCCCAAAAAAAAAAACTTCTTAGGTGTATGCTGCAACACCTCATTGCCTGATTAAAATTTCTGTTCTTAACTGTGTTTGGCACCCATTTTTTGCCTATATGAAATTCACCCTTTCTTTGCAGGAGAAAACTGGTGTAAACAACAATAAAGAAACCACAGATTTGCAGCTTGATGTTGTATTTTGATGACTAAAAAAGACCCACAACTAGGCTACCAAGTTCCTAACAGCAGGGAAGCAAAGCAATTCAAATCAAAATGCTAGTGTTGGGTACAAATACAAGAAAAGCTGGAATAAAAACAATGGGCCCAATTTACTTTTTTTGAAATTCTGGGGAGAGATTTGACCCCCAGAAATTTCTGCTACCAACTACCAACTACCACCTACTTCCTAAAGCAACTACCATGGTACTACCCAGTTTAGTTTTAAGTTTTTAAATTATTATTTCAGCAATTTTGTATTGGTTTTTGATTTAGAAGTTAAAATACTTTGTTGGCCCTGGATCCTTCTATTGGAGGTTCCTGATACAAATATTCAATTGTCATTCACATTGTGGGTGGGGTGAGGTGGGGGGACTAGATTCTGGCTATGGATGACAGAGGGTGGACCCCCCTACATCATGGGTCCCAATTTTTTGGCCTTTCTTGGCAACAAAAGATCAGTTGCTGCAGTCCTGTCCACAATCTAATAAAACCAGATGCCCCGCTCCTTTAGCCCATTGTGACTACCAATCTTCAGCAATTCATGAAGGAACAAGCTGACCTTCCCCACTTCAGTACGTCCTGCAAGATTTTTTTTTAATAAATAATTAGTTTTTTTGGCATTCAAGACGTCATGGCATTCTGAGTTTTGGAGTGTTCTTCCCATATTCTCGGTTGAAAAATCATTGGAAACAGATGCCTTTATAACCCCCATTTGTTATTGTTGTTGTGGTAGTGTGTTGGGTGGGTGCTCTCCATTTTGCTTAGAGTTGAGAGCAGAGTGTGCACATTCTGGAACGCAAAGGAGCTTTGCTTGTTATTAAGCTTACAAAGTTACAAAAATCAGCATTACAGTCTTTCATTCTACTTCCTTGAAAGCTGCTATTGGTATTCTTTCTACTTCCCCTTTTTTTGTTTGTTTTTGTGTGTTTCTGTTATTTGGTTTTAGTGATTTGCTTATGGAGCATCCTTCTTCTGTTTTCCTTCTGTATTTGACCTTGTATTTCCTGCAGAGAAGGAGATATAAAACGGCAGCAGAAAGAGCTAAATAGTATTGGTTTTTTTGTGTGTGTTCAGCTCAATTTGACATTCAAGAAGTCATGGCATTCTGAGTTTTTTTTTGGAGTTTGGCCATGTTTTTTGCGGTTGGGGTAAATGAAAGAAGTTGGTTTGTTATGTGAGGATTTAGTTACACTAATTCACAGCAAGCAGTAGTAGTTGTGCAGCTAGCAAGTCAAATCTAGTAATTTTGCACTATGGTTTTGCAACAGACTGTGTTGCACCTTTTGGCCTAAAGATGGTGATGCAAAACAGGAATTTTCTGAGATTGCTTTTCTTGCAGAAACTGGAAGGAAAGATTTTTCTGAGACCAGTTTTTCTGCAGAAACTGGAAAGGGGGTTTGTAAGAGTCTAATTTCATAACAACTTTGGAATGCAGGCAGACACAGAGCAAGAGAGATAGAGAGAGAGAGAGAAGTATACATACAGGTGCTAGGATTACAAAATGGGTTACGACAATTTGCTGTCACCAACACAGGTGGCAGATTTGCCTCTCAAGCACAGAGTGGCTATGTCAGCCATGACCCGCACCCGCAATGATCCCATCACAGAGTCACCCCGGGAATTAAATGTGCTGTATTATACACAGCGCGCAACTGATGGAGGTCTTCTTATCTCTGAAGGTTTGGAGCATCATTAGGCCAATAAACCTCTCAAGTGGTAGTTTTTTCTTTTTTGGGGGGGTATTCAATTTCCTGCTAGTTTGCTTGCTTAAGATTTTGCTGCATTCCAAGTGAAACCCAAGGGGTCTCATAGCAGCACTTGCTCATCCAAATTGGTAAAACCCATGGGGCCAAAATTTTCAAAGTGCTCAGATTGAAACTTTTTTGCACACCCATTTACACCCACAAACTTGCTTTAGAATATGCAAATTCTTTCAGTACTACTACTGACCCTTGGTCATGCTTTGACACCCATGGTGGGAACTTGGCAGGCGCAGCTCCATGTGCAATGGGGAGGGGCTACATTCGAGCTCCGGGTGTGTATACAGAAGCCCACCTTGAGGGATGGAAGCTTGTGACTGATGCAGTTCACAGCAAAGGAGGTTTCATTTTCTGCCAGCTGATGCATGCTGGCCGTGTTTCACACTCCTCCTTGCTACCCGATAACCAACTTCCAATTGCTCCATCTGCAGTCAAGCTGGATGGCCTTGTGCATATCAAGGACGGTGCCAAGGTTGTTATTTTCCCCCCTACTCCCTACTCTTCAAGAGAATATATTCTTCTCTTTGGTCATTACAAAGGAGCTAGTCTAGTGAAGTATCATGATATTTGATTTAGTGCAAGAGTTTCTCATGTGAATAGGTACCTCACAGCAGGCAGGTGGCTGACTGATTGTTAGAACTCAAATCATCTTTGCAGGTCCCATATGAAACCCCTCGGGCATTGGAGACACATGAACTCCCAGGAGTTGTTGCTGATTTTACAAATGCAGCAAAGAATGCGATTTCATGTGGTTTTGATGGCATTGAACTGCATGGAGGTGTGTGTGTGTCTGTGTGTGTACCTGTCAGACCCTAATTTCTTGCTTCAGGTTGCAAGGCCTGCCTGATTACCAAAGCTTGCAGTATTGATTCTTCAACCCTTTTTTTAAACTGTTTAGAGACCAAGAAAATCTATTTACACAAATCAACCCATCTCTTGAATTCTCTCTGTAAAATTTTTTTAACTCAAACAAAATCCAGAACTGCTTGTAAGATCAGATGACTTATCTCAGCTAAATTTTCTCTTATATTTTCATGTGAAATTTTTTCTCCACACATTATGAATTCTGTTGACTAGAGAACATTACAATTCTTTTGAGTTGATTGGTTCATATACTGTATAAGGTGAAGATCCAATTCAACCTCTGGTTTGCTCTTCATTCCTAAAAGAAAAATTGTTGTGAGTTTTATGATAGTTTTTTTATTGGGTTTTTTTTTTCCTTTTCTTTTTATGTTGCAGGAAATGGCTACTTGCTACAGGAGTTCTTGGCAAAGCCCACAAATTTACGGACTGATCAGTATGGGGGCAGTGTTGAGAACCGTTGCCGTTTTGTTCTTGAGGTAGATTTTTTTTTTCCCAACACTTCCGTATTCTTTCATTTTGCAATTGTGTCTCAAACCTCATGCATTTCCCCATCCATTTTATTCCCCATCATCCGTTTTGGAGGTTGGGTATTTGAGAATTTATCAGCCATTTGTTAGCCAGAGGAAACAACTGTTTTGTCAAGCCAGAGGAAACAAGTGGTTTGTCAAGCCTGGGTTCCATTCAGGATTCATGTCTTGTGTGTCTTGGGTTCTAGTGCACCAGAGGCAGAGGACATGGATCTTTTGTGCAATGGTAATAACTTCTGGGCTTTGAGTGAAGAATAGTGAAACTATATGTTCGATTGCAGGTAGTCGATGCATGTGTGGAGGCTATTGGATCTAAAAAAGTGGGGATCAAACTTCAACAAGGGGTAACATTCAGCGGTTTACTTGAGACTGAGGAGGACTCATTTTTACAAATGGCCTACTTGGGCCCTGAATTAGAGAAGCGAAACCTTGCTTATGTGTGCCAGTCAAGCCTTAATGGAGACCCTTATTACAAGTAAGTCTCATCTATAACAAAAAAAAAATGCATTTGTTACAATCGATGTGTCCAGCACAATATTATACATTCAATGTTATTATAATTGTCAATGATTTGTAGAAGCTTAAATTGCTGGAATGTGTTCTTTTTTGCTGAGGATGGCAAGATTGGGTGGATTGCTTTATGCAGGATGAGTCAACTTACGAAGCCAAATTTTGAAGCTGATCCATACCGGTTTTTCCGCAGTCACTACAAAGGGACCTTGATGATCAATGGTGGCTTATCACCTGAGAAGGTAATTAGTCAATTCATGGACATCTTCATGAACTTCTGGTCTAAAATTCTTGTAATATGTCCACACATGGCATCAGTAATCCTGATGGGTTGAAGATGGGTCACAGTATATATCCTGATGTTAGGTGCATTATGGATTGTTGTAGGCAGAGGAGTATGTGGCAGATGGCACTGCGGATTTGGTAGCCTTCGGTGTTTTGTTCCTTGCAAATGCAAACCTACCTGCCTTGCTAGCATCAGGACAGGTGCTTGATCTGGCTAGTGGTTGGAAAGTCCAGCTGTGGTATGGCAAGAACCCGGCTGATGATCCTGTGGGCTACACTGATTGGCCCTTGGTTGATGCTGTGATTTCTACAATCAAGTCTGCAGCCACAGCTGTGAAGGAGACTGTAGTGGGTGCATGAGAAATCCTTGGAAAAAATGAAACATGAAAAATCCTTTCCAAATTACAAGGGACATTATGAGTTTTCATACTGTTTGGAAGGAGTCCACTTATGAACAAGCTCTTTGATGAAAACCTTGATGACATTAGACATTCTGGTAAGGATTATTATACCACTTGTGCAAAGCCTAGGACCAAGTGGTGGGATTAAACTTGTACCCACTGTTCAAAGTTTTATCATACACATATAGAAGACATTTTCCACTGTTTAAGTTAGCTATTATTCCAGTGCATCAATGATCAAATCTCATTGACCCTTCTAGTTTTAGATGCTCCATTCCTATGAAGAAGATCCATAAACATTGCAATTCAACTTGCAACAGAAAGTTAAAAATATAATCAATCAACCAATTATTAGCTATGTCAAATTTCACTTACTCTTAATTTGCCAGTTCAATGAGCATCTTTGTATAGTATTAAAATATAATTGCAATCTTTGAAATTTAGATATATTAATCTCTTGGTTTTGAGCTGTTTTCAGCATGAGAAGAAATGTCATCAGGTTTGCAACCACTTTGTGTGCTTTGTTTTGTGATTATTTTTGTCACATTTGTACTGCGTCCCTGCTCATTTCATTTTGTCTCATTTGTTGTTAATTAATAACTTCTAGAGTTATACATTGAATCTCCTTTGCATTTTATGTTACCTCATTATGCATGGTTTCATGAGCAAGTGCCCAAAGGTGTGGAGTTTGGTTCAATGAATGTAATGTAAACTAGATTAACAGATGAATTCATGTAATTTAATTTCTAATGTTTGGTAGATGAAATTAACTTTTATCCCCCCAAAATCCTATTTGTATACATCTTGACAACAAAATTATTAGTTGTTAAAAATTGTATTACATTTTTTGGTTTGGCCTTTTAGATAATTTTCATTATTGACTTGCAATTATGTTTTCTAATAACATTTATGCATTATTTTATTTTTAGGCTAGATAATTTTTTGCACAATGAAATGGGTCAATAATGCACCTTCTTCATAATAAGTGTTGTCTTAGTGTAGCAAGCTGGTTTTAAAGGTCATGTCTTTCTTGTGTAATGGATTTGGATTCAGCTTCAGACTTCTGCCTACCCTATTTTATTGGCTCTACCCTTCAAGGTACAGACATTGTGATGCACCCAGAAACAGGCCAAAGTTTGGTAGCTCTACATTTTAGGGTCATGTGGAGTCCACTATAGAAACATTTCTGGCATAACTCAAGGATCCACTTGGGTTTCACCATGTGTTTCTACTTTAGTATGAACTGAATATTTGTTGTTCTTCTCGACATTTTGGCATTGTTTTTTTATGGTCTTCAAGATTTGTAGTGGCAATGCAACGTAGTGATTGTCAGCCTTGCCACCCAAGAGGGAGAATAGGGAAGAGAAGAAAAGGTTATTTGCACAAGATTCAATTCTAGTTGAAGATGCTAGCCCTCCACGAGTAATAACTTCACTTCAACTTTTTGGTCTAGAAACTTTCGTGTAAAAAATGTAGGTCTGTTATTTTCAGGCCACTTGTTGTCCAGGTTTGTTTATCTTTTTTAGATAGCTACTAAATAGTGATGGGAATAGAAGCATAACACAAACAACTTTGAGAAGGCAACAAAAGAGTGCAAAATGCAAGCAAGCAAGCAAGTGGGTGTTGTTGTTGCATTGTTGGTTGTTGCAGAGCGAGAAAGACAAACAAATGCAAGAGTTTTTTTAAAAACATTTCTTTCATCAAAAGAAAGGGAGAATAGGGAAAAGAAGAAGGCATGTTTTGCCTTGGCTCAAACTACAAACAAGTGAGCAAACATGGGCATGACAAGAAGACTCTTGTATTAGTGGCAGGTACCCATATATAAATAGCCATTCAAGTGGACTAGGTTTCTTTTTAAAAGCCTCTCTGTAAGGGTAACTAGTCCACTAAAATGGCTTTTCATAAGACTTTTGTGAAGTGTTTGTCTTGGGTCCTACAAGATTGGGGAAAAGAAATGAGGATTGTAATATTTTGGTAATAGGGTTTATAGGTTGTGTTGAACCTAGTAAAATAATGATGATGGTGTCCAAAACTATGGCAAAGTTAAGGTTTGGTATTAACATAACACCCTAACTAAGGAACCTTAAATAGTTTTCTATATTTATTTTTTGATTTGTTGAATTTTGTGTGATTGGTTCTATAAATTTAGGATTGCCATAAAAAAGTAAATAATCTTTAAAAAGTGGGCACAAAAGAATTAATATGCGGTGTGTGGTTTGTTAAAATGGTAGGGGGAACTAGTGGATGGTACATGGTTTGAATAGGAGAGGGGGTGGAAAACAAGTCTATGATGGTGTATGAAAAGACAAATAAGTGATGGGAATTACAAGGTTTGATAACATATGGTGAACTAAAGGACATGGGATGTTTATTCCTAACCTTTGTGCGAATGTGGGGCCCCAATCTTACATTTTCCCAAACCCCTCAGATAATGCACATGTAGGACTTTTCCCCCTTCCACTCTATCAACCTTTACAATTGTTCATGATTAGATGCCCCAACCTATCCCCATATCCCCAACACACATGCAACCTCCACCTAGAACCTCTTGCCCCACACGTGAGTGTCAATTTATCATTTGAGGGTTAGCCCATCATTAATATTTTTGTTAAACATATAATTCATCTAATACAAACCCTTTTGACCATCCCAACTCAATACCTTCCTTTACTCTTGCCTCCCCTATATAAACTTGGGCTTGGGTTTTGACATTGGATATATGTGGGTTTTTCCATTTCGCTTTTATTTTCCTTGATTCCCCAATTGTATCCCTACCTCTTTATGGCCTAATGTACAAGTGGTATTACATTTTCCATTGGATAATTTGCAACAAGACCCTAATGATGTGGTAGTTTAGCATTTTCTCCTCTTATTACCCTAGTGGTGTCCTGTTTTGCCCCTTCATGGCGATGTAATTGGACATAATGAAATGCAAATTCAATTCAAACATTTTTTAATCAATGTTAAAAAAAACCTATAGAAATAATTTTTCTTATGGGCCCAAGTTTGGTGGTAAGTCTGAATTCAATGCCTCCTCCCCAACATGATCATCTAGTTCATAAAATGCCTTTTTTGTAGTTTAATTCTTAAACGTGTAGAGGAATATTCTTAAATAGCTTGTGTTTTGGGACCATTTCTCTTGCACCCACATCCTTCGATACCACCTTAACTCTCAATTTTCACATCCTAAATCAAATAGCATTTTCTTTTTCTTTTTTAATATGAAACTTATCACAACTTCAAATTTTCATTTAATTTTTTCAAGTTGGCATTCCAACACATTTCGCATTTATTTATAAATGGTCCTTTTGGATGGTTTTTAAACACCTTCAAAACTATTTTCACACAGAAGATTCCAAGCATGGATACCCTTAGTTGTTTCAACTTTATTTTCATATCACACAAGGTTACATTCCACATTGAACTGCACATTTCTTTGTAGTAGCCTGCCTTATAACCATGACCAAGCTTTCAAGTGGAATTAGTCCCATTGTCGTGAAGGAAATGTTGTATTGATTCACATGTTACATTTCGTGCCTTCAATTTCATGATGCTTTTGGAACACTTTTTTTTTTACAATTTGGAATTGCAACCAAGGGTGGATGTGAAGTAGCAATCCATAACATCATATGCACTTTGAACCTTCACCCCGATTGGGTTTTTTTAGTTAAATGTGGCAAATGCCTTCAATTCAGTGTCGAAAAGGGTCATATTTCAATAATTTCATGTAGTAAATGGGGACATCATATAACTCATCCCCTTTCTATGCATTTGAATTTCCCCTATTTTACAATCATCACAACCATGAAAATGAAGTCATGGTCATCTCATCTACGATGGGAACCCATCAAGGTGATCCCTTGGGAAGGGCATTATTTTCCTTAACTCACTTTAAGGCATTATGTTCAATAACTAACCATTTTCCCTTTTGTTTATTTCCATCCATTGGAAATGATACTCATATCATAAACCTCCTTTCAATTGTATCATCTGCATATGAACATTTTAAAATTGAACTCCATATGATAAATCTTTTTATTCAACTTCAAAAATATGTAACCTTTGCCCTATTGCCTAACTTTGACATCCCATCCCAATTTAACACCACATCCTAGTTTAACATCCTTTAAAAAAAATCTAAAATTTTAAGGATTCCATTGAGCACTTGATCATGCACATTATCCTTCATCAAAGATGTATTGTTTAAAGATGTTCGACATATCAACTTTCTCCTTAGAATGGGCGATGTTCAAATAACTTTTAAAAATTTAACACATTACTTCATGCAACAACCATTTTATTTATTACAATGCACATTTCTTTCTTCCACATTCATAAAGTCCCTTGTTACTTTTGATTCCTCTTTTTCCAAATGTTTGGACAACTCTTGGGTCTAGATCTTTTGATAACCCAAAAAGATTTTTCCCATAAACAAGTTTTTTTTTTCACTAACTTTTGGTGGTATCAAGTTCATATCAAGAATCACCATCGTTTCAACAACTTATTTAAGGATATGGACCCTTGTAGCTTCAATCATAATTATTAGGTTTATGGTTGATCAACATTTTTTTTTCTTGAAGCCTTAACACAAGTCGAAAACAACACTTTCCTTTTCTAATAACACCTCAAGGTGGCATGTGATCTTTTACCACCCCCACCATGCATGTGTTTTCCTCCTTTTAAACAACGCATTAGGCAACAAATAATTCAACTTCAAAATTGCATCTTGGAGCATTTGCATGATCCTACCAATTCCATTGTGTTATTCAACATGATACTTAATGCCCATTGTGTTTAATTTTCTCATGTTTCAACCTTGGGGTGGCAGTTTGGCTTTAATTTGAATAGTTTTCCATTACAATAAATCATGGTTTTTTTTATTATTGAAAACTAGAAAAAAAACCTAATCATTTTGACATTTGGTCAATTTGACCATCTAGTATATTGGACAAGTCAATTAGAACATGTCCAACTTAACTAGTGGTTTTTTTATTGACCATAAGATTTTTTTTTAAATAGTCAAATTAAACAAAAAAATTGGGCAACCAAAAAAATTTAATTAAAAAAATAGGTCAATTTTTAAATATAAAAATGTAATATATATATACCCATTCACCCACCATGGTCTCCTACCTACCTTTCCATAACCCATTTGATATTATACCTTTACACACATGTACAAGGTATATATACGAATATAATATACATATTCTATATAATATATGTTGGTAAGGGGGATTGAATTTTGGTTTCTTTGGCTCCACACCAAGGTCTTGGCTATCAAATTGCCACACCACTTTATAAAACAATATGATGTTAAATGCATTTTTAATGTTTTCTTGAACTTTAATGATTTTTTTTTGTCAATGTGTATAATAACATTTAAACTTCAATTTTTTTCATAAGTAGGTATTTAACTAGGTAGAAAGGTAGGTACACATGCTTACCTACATATGTTTTTAGATGTACATACCTAGTTGTCTAAAATATAAGTAGGTATGTCAATAGATGATAAGTGGGTAGGTAAATAATAGGTAATTAGGTAAGTAGATAGTAGGTAGGTACATATCTAGGCAACTTTGGTAGATAGTGAATAGGTAGGAAGGACATAGATAGGTAAATGTTAAGTAAGTAGATAGTTTAATAAACATAACAAGTAGATTAATTAACTAAATTAATATGGTCGATTTAACTAAGCATGGTCATTCAATATGATCAATTTGACTAAACCATGGGCATTTTGATGGACCATTTTTTAAATTTGTTCTTTTTTATTAAATGTACAATTTAACACTTGGTCAAAATGATCATTTTAATATAAAAAACTAATCAAAAGAACCATGAGGCTTTCATGGCCCATGTTTTTAGTCAAAGTGCACATCCTTTTGGTCAATGCAAACATTTTAATCAAGTTGAATTTTTTGAAAAGTCATGATTTGTTATAATGTTCTTAAGATTTCAATTATCTTCTCCAATTTTTTCCATAATGTTTCAGACATGATTTGAATTACCATTTCCTTCAATTACAAATATCATTTTATGCATGTGCACACATCCCATCCACCCTGTGGGTATTCACCTTCTATGTTGCACCCATGGCAACAAATGCACAAGAATTCATGATGCAATTCGCAACACTTTTGTTGTTATTGCACGAGATGTTGACTTCCATGTAGGATGAAAATAATTACACGTGTTTCCTTCAATCACGTTCCATTCCTTTTATCAACAAGTTGACATTGTGTTCACTAAAAATGGAATTTATACTTTAGCTGATGTTGTCATTGTCAAACTAAAGTGAGTAGATTTATTTTTTCAATCTTGCACAACTTAAATGTTTGTTGCCTTTGATGCAACTCAAGCCAAAGAAAGGAGTTATTACGATCAACACCCCACTAATGAATTCCTCCCTTTAACAATTGAAACATTTATATGTTTACACAAACAAGATGGTGTGTTCTTACATGATTATGCTAATACCAATTGGAGTTTCAAAAGGCCAAAAGACCTTCCTTTTTTAGTCTTGGTTACTTTCTTCATCAAAAAAATTCAATTACATTGCAAAGGATGCAAACATCTTTCATCTTAAGTCAAACAATAACAATAGGCCGAGCTACTTTCCAACTTCCACCCTTTTGCAACACACCCCATCACCACAACTAACCTCTTATAGGTGGTTGATTGTTGAGATGGAATTTTTTTGACATCTAATTTGTGCTAACTTGACATCCTTTAAATTCTTCATTTTTGCCATCATGCAACAAGCCACTTTTTCAATTTTCTTCTACTGCATTTCCACATGTTTCAACTTCATTTGTCTCCTAAATTTTCACCCCCTTCCTTTTCTTGTTATTTTTTGTGAAGTGAATGAAGATGGGAGAACCCTAAAGGATGCCTATCATTGAGACTGTGTTAAAGTGGTCCAGCAAAGGAAATTGTGTGAGCTTATTTGTTCTGGGAAAGGCAAAGGTCCATTGGTCTTTAATATGGACACGTATGAACTAGTCCAAAAGAAGTCTTAAGTGTCTTGTCAATGTGGAAGCTGACCCCTACAGTATAGTCGTTACAAGAAGCAAGAAAGCAATGACCCAATGTTTTGGGATTCATAAGCACCTTTCAAGTAATTGTCAATATAATTCACAATTATGCCATGTTGATGTTCCTCATCGTGTAGCCAACCATGTTACATGGGGGTCAATTGGCAAATTGATCATGGAAGCTTATATGTGCATGCAGAATTGTTTTTTTCAAGCCAATAAAAACTTGTCATTTCAAAAAGGAAGGGCCAAAAGAAACAACTCACTTACACATTGTTGTGGATGTATGGCAGGTGGACATCAAGTGATTATTTGATTTCCCTTTTGTAACAATCATGGTTTAAACTTTGGGAACTGGTGTTTTCAGTGTCTTCTGAACTTGATAGAGTTCAAAGGCTGGTCTTGGCAGGAATTCTGTGATCTTCAGTGAGTCCTCTCAAGTTTCTTGGTACCTTCTCACACAGCATCGCTCACCCACCGCACATCAACCATCTGTTCCAATTCAATCACAAAAACCTCCACAGATCAACCATCTGTCCTAATTCAATCACAAAACCCACCATACCAGGCCCTAGAACTCTAGTTATACAACTACTGGTAGATGATGAATGCACAAAAGTATGGAAGATATCACATACCACTAATGCCCCTGCTGCCTGTGCACTGCAGTCCTTTGTCCCACTGCTGACCTGCAGAGTGCAATGACACTATTGGTACTGCAGCCAAGTGCAGCAAACTGCAACAATGGTATTCATACAGCAACAGAGTGAAACTCACAATGCTTGCAATAAAACCACAATGTCAATGCTTGAAACAGAGACAACACATGGATGATGAACAAAGTGACAAACAAAGATGGAGAAGAAGGATATGACAGTTTTCGGGCCTGGATTATGCTCCACTCATCAGGCAGTTTTAATGAGAACAAAAATACCAAAAACACAATTATAAGTTGTTCAGAGAAAAATCTGAGCTTGTTTTCTGCAAGGGTAGCTACTCCCTCAGACAATAAAAATAACACTGGTGGATTCACTGATTCCCTGTGTCTGTCTGCTTCCTCATTCCAGTGGGCCCTTGGTCCAGTTTCCATACAAACTATATCACAGAAAGGCAATACCTACTCAAGAATTTTCTATATCCCCAATTTACTTACTCTACCCTGAACAGTGCTCTTAATTTGAGCATCAATTTAAGAAGAACAGTTGCTTATTTACAAAATTCTTGCTACAAATGAAACCAAAAGAGCTACAAATGAACCAAAGAAGGACATTTCCTGATGATACAACCATCATGGACAATCAACCCCAGTTGTCGGAACACCTCGACTCCCAACAGCCTATGCAAGTTCAAGCTCAAGGTTTGCAAATGCTTTCTCCAGAGCCTTCTTGTCATCATCTTCAAGATGCTTTTCTGGCACACTCCCTTTTGCTGGCATATCAGGTCTCTCTGTTATACTAGTATCATTTGTGATGCTGATCCTCTCTTGTCTAGGAGGTTCTGGTAGTCTCTCAATGTCAGCCAATGATTCTGCCTCAATGTCTGCCTCCAAGTCATCAAACTCCTTCTCAAGATCTGCATCCTCTTCATCAGTTGCTGAGGGTGCTCCTGTGCACAGATGGATACAGCTCTTAGTCAAGGATTTATCCAAGAAAAGCTAAAATTCAAATGAACAATGAAAAATGAAGGAGGGGCGGGAAAGAGGTTGGGAAAATCCTCACCTAAAGCTTCCTGAGTTTCTTTTTGTTCAGAAATAGCTTGGTTAAGCTCTTCAAGACATGTGTGCACCTCATCCAGAGTGACATGATGCTCTTTGATTGCACTTGCGCCCACCTTCACAGCATCAGTCACCTGCTCCCCAATCCACACTTAGAGGCTTAACAGTTGGTGCAGCTGAGACTAGACTGTTGTTGTCTGGTTTAACGGGCATTTCATCATCTCAAACTTCTTTGTTAACTTCGAAAACACAGTGAAGCTAGAGTGTGGAAGATGGTTCACCTTTTTGGTTGCTTCAGCATCTGCAATTGAAGTCAGGACTTCATCAATTCTATCCATGAAGTTTCCACACTGCTCTTTACTGGAATTGAGAGTTTTCCAACGACGTGCATGCCGTAAAGCTGCCTGTTTGTCCCCAGCCTTTATTGCCCTCACTGTCGAAGCCCTAGAACTGTTCACACATCCAAATTAAGTCAATGGAGGACCCAAGGGCTTACATGCAAGCAGTGTGAGGAATGGGAATAGTAGCATATCTACCAATTTGGCATCTCCAAATCAGCCAGAACCATAAAAAGGGAACCTTTCTATTTCAACCAATCAGTTAAACCATGTTGCTGAACTATCCACAAGAGTGCTTGAGTATCTTCTCACACCACAAAATTTTCTCTGCTCAGTAAGGATTTAAGAGTTTTCATCCCATTGGAACCATGGCAAACAGCCTGCAACAGAAGTCAAAACCTCCTTGACTAGTGCAGGGTCCCTCAAAGTCAGAAAGTTGAACCACTGCAACCTTGGGGGAGAGAGTACATGGAAGGGGTTAAGACACTGACATTGTGACTCGTTGCTCAAGAATACTGTACTGTTGCTGGAGCCTCTCCATGGTCCAATGAAGTTGGAGGATGTGGCAGTCATTCTCTGAAACAGCTGTAACAAGGTTCTCCTTGAGACTAATTTTCAGCCCCTGCAATTAGAAGAGAAAAGATATTGATATCTTCATGCTGACAAGGGAGTGAAACAGCTGTCAAACTGAAAACTGACTCAACCATGGAGTGAAAAAGCCCAAGACCACATACCTCAATGTTGTCTCTGCCAATGATTTTGATCTCACGAGCTTTCCCTTCTAAAACAAGAACTAACTTGATAATATCTGCAGTCTCTGCACCCCCACAGAGCTCCTGGAAGTTGGCCATGGTGACTATACATCCTTTTGCCCATTGATTTTCTGTCAAGGACTCGATCACAAGTTTCATGCGCTCCTGGTGAACCAAACAGTTGAAAGGTCTAGGGTTTAGACCTGAAAGCTCTCCAGTGACAGATTTCCAGTGACATACCTCAAGTCAGTTGTAAAATAAATACTGGACATGTGGTTGTAGCTACAATCAACATGTGGAGTTTATGTGGATTGGGACCTCACCTGGAGCAGGCTGGTTACAATAAGCTTGTCCGCAAGTGCAGCATCATGTTCGTGGGGGCTAGATGTGCTAAGGACCTGCCTTCCTGCCCATACAAACAATTGTTTGAGGAGAGAACCCGTATATTGCACAAGAGATTGCTGAGAGCTCAGTAACTCCTCTTTGGTTTTAAGCTCCCCTGATTTGTGCATTTCTTTCTGTCAATGGTACACAGAACCTGGTTCAGAACATTTGCGACAATGCAACAATCATAGAAACAAGGACATAGTACACAAGAGTCTGCAATAAAAGGGCTTGTGGGATTTGTGACCACAATTTTGAACAAAGAATAGACACAGTTCACTCATGGATCAACTATTGAGATGCTGTGCCAATGGATCACAGATAAGGTGGTTTATGGTTCACACCGGTGTTAATACAACTCAATAGAAATGAAGAATGTAGTTCATCTGTGCCGAACACAGAGCATTCAATTTTTCTATATTCCTTTGTTGGATTATTGAAACTGTAACATGGAAATTCCAGCCAATTCAGCTTGATTTCATTCATAACAGTTCCAGAGAATTCAGAACAAATTTTGACATCTGAGTATTCGCTCAGTCACGACCTGAAAGATACTGAGTTGAAAAGAGATAAAAATTCTCTCACATATTGATCATTCTCACAGAGTAGAATGTACCTTAGAGCACATACAAAACCCTAAACCCTTTCAATGGAGAAGATGCACAGCAGGAGGGAAAGGCCGTGCACTGGGATAGATGTGGCGTTGTGTCTAGGGATGTCATAATTTTCAACTACCAACTGCAGTAGACAAGAAGTTGAGAGATGCAGGTGAAGAAGGGGAGAAACAGTGCACCAGAACTGTGGCAATACCCAGGGGTGTGACGCCTTCTCGCAGATACCATTTCTGTTGTACCTGGGAAAAAAATTCGCAAGCCAAATTCAGAAGCCAATCCATGCCGGAATTCATATAAGAATCAAGAGGTGGAAATTATTATCTCGGGTTTTTTTTCCCTCTCGGACCGGAGATGATGAGACGAAAAAAACCGCACTCTCACCACGTTTGCATCGATGACGACAAGGTTCAAATGGCGAGCACATTTCACAACCAAAGTTTTCCAGAATTGGAGCCTGGCTTCGTAATCCGCTCTCTGTCCCGTGAAGGCCTTGTACCTAGCTCTTGATATAACCTCGTCTCCCCAATCTGGAACCTCTGCTTCTAAAAACGCTGCAACGTGAGATTCCTCTGCCATGTGAGAACTTGGAAACAGGTTGTTGCTAGCAACCAAAGAAACTTTTCTGCAGACGCAAAAGTCATTCAGCAATCCACGGCATATTCATTGGATTCATTCAGAAGCTGCAGAACACAGCACGCAAAAAGACGAGAGCTAGCAGGAATCTTCACAGATTTCCAAGATGAAGACATCTCCAGAATCAGCTAATAGATCCTGAGAAGCGCTAACTACATGGAACATCTGCAGACTTTCCTTCCGTTTGCAAAAAGCGTTGAAATCGGTGCAAGAGATTCACGGGACGAGAGAGAGACAGAGACAGAGAGATGCGTCAAGTGCTGGGCGAGAATGCTCCCGCGAAGAAAGCCTGCAAACTCCCCAAGTCTCAATCCAGAGCCCAACACCTCATGCATCCCTCTCATTCATCCGATCAGATCCGGAACGACACAATCCAAGTCTCAAGAGGAGGAGGTGCCAAGTACCTTCTGTCCGCTAGGGTTTCTTTGTTTTTAGGGTTAGGGTTAGGGCTGCAGACGAAAGCCGCAAAGAGCGCGGAAACAGCTGAAGGGCGAGCAAAACCTCTCGTTCCCGGAGAACAGAAATTGCCGTCCGCCGCACACAAAACTCTCTCTTGTTGTTGTTTAAGGAGCTTCGACACCATGAGCAAATCTGGACAGCCTCCGGATCTAAAGAAGTAAGTGATTTGCGATTTTTTTTTCTTTGTGTTTTTACATTTCCCTTTCCATTTCGCTGCTCTGAATGTTTTGGTCTTATTTGTTTTTCCTTGTCATCCCTTGGCAGTGGTCTTATGGTTGGCCGGGGTCTCTGTTGCTGTACAGGTACATGGACAAGAAGCTCAACAGTGAGTGCTCGTTGAAACTTCAATCCTCGTTCTGTTTTCGCCGTTGCGTCTTTTTTCTTCTTTACTTGACTTTCCTTACGCCGCATTTCCCATCCTTTCGTCGGCGTCGGTCTCGCTCATGACCAGTCAGTCCACCATAGCTGTCTTGTGGGACTATGGTTGAATGCCTCTTAATCCCAGCCGAGCTCATTTTCATGTTCGTCTGATTCATGCGAGGCTGAGAGAGATAGGTGGAAGTTTTCGCTGACAGCACTCTTTATCACTGGGTGTATTCTGATAGTAACTTCTCAGACAATTCATCATCCTGTTTAGCATACTGCTTCCTTGCATACCCTGAAGCTGCTGCTGCTACGAGCAGTCGTCAGTGGAAATGTCAGTACCATTTGCTGCTTGCTCATTGCCAACCTCAATACTGTCCTTGGAAATACCGTTCTGAATCTTCCATGTCTCTGAATCTATCTGAACTGATGGTTGCAGTAAAATTGAATGCCAACCGAAATGTAGTTGGAGTCCTGCGCGGCTTTGACCAGTTCATGAATCTGGTGCTGGACAACACATTAGAGGTTAATGGAAATGACACTACAGAGATTGGCATGGTTGTAAGTGTTCCCACTTCTATGTCCCTTTCAAGTTTCTCCATAGACACCCAATTTGCAACAGTGGTTGGGTCTTGTATCTTTGCATCAACTGGCTTTCTTTACATTCTCATTTGCATCATCCTCATTGTACATTGAGCCAAATTGCTCCCTCCCTTCGTATAATAAAAGTCTGCATTTGTCTATGCAGGTCATACGGGGTAACAGTGTGGTGATGATTGAAGCTCTTGAAGCTGTTCGATAGTCTGGAGAAATGCAAACAGCCTTGTATTCTTGGCATGTGAAACCCCGAATTGCTTGGAACATTAATGGAATTAATTAGGCAAGGGTCTTTCCTTTGAATCTAGCGCTGCCATCAAGAACTGCAGACCAAGCCTGTTGGACCTGGGTTGGGTGCTGAAATGGTAGATAGAATCAAATGTGATTGCAAACTATGTACATGTTTTGTGGGTGAAGTTTTTTGTCTGAGTTTTTGTAAAAAAGGTCAGTTCTTTCCATTGTCTCTGTAATGTCTACACTGTCTTCTTGCATATGACAAATTAAGTTTTGTAGGAATGCTTATGGACGGTCGAATGCCAACCAAAGACTCACGGATGGTGTTCAATCTATCTATAAGCTAAAGCAACCTGTTCAGTTGTGCCTATAGCATGGTCATGACTACTGATTGACCTACAAGTGCCCACTGTACATTATTGTATTTTAATCAGTTCTGTTAGTTTTGCACCATTTCTAGAGGGAGGAGGGTATTGGAGGTTCCCCCAAGATCTCAGTCAATGAATTGCAGATTCTCAATTCATCTCACAACAAAGAAACACACTTTCTGCAGGGCTGATTTGTCACTACCAGCATACCTTTGTTTCTGGTCCTTCAATTCAGTTAGCATTCCTTAGTTTCCATGGGACTGGCACTTTACATGATTCCATGGCTATGAGTTGCTTCACGTTCTTGTGTTGTGGAGCAAATCAGTTCTTATGCAAGGGATACTTGGAATCTGTTTATTCAATTGCTCAAAACAATAGCTCAAGACAAACTCAAAAAGAAGGGAAATCCAAGCAACAAACCCAAGGAAAAAATCTAAATATAAGCTTGAAAGAAAGCAATTGAGCAACAAATTCAAAGGAAATGCTTAAAACAACCCCAAAATGTGGTAGGCAGACTAACTTTGACTGAATGTCAGTGGCCATGTTGATTCTCGTCATACATATTATGCAGTCTCCATGTCCTTGCCTCTTAGTAATTTAAATCAGCAAAATGAGATGTTGTTGCTGATCGATGGTGTGGGTGAAGATCAGAAGCAGATGTCTTCAACTGATCACCACCATGATGTTGCAAGGTGGAGGACATTGTTTCTTGGCCTTGTTGCTAATGATCGGAGCTGATCAACATGTTGATGTTGCAAGGTGCAGTAGGGCATTCTTTCAGTCATGGCCTTCTTGTTGCAGACAATTGGAGTTGATCATCACCCTGTTGTTGTAAGGTGGAGAAGGATATTCTGTCATGGCATTGTTATAGCAGATGATGGAAACTGATCATGAACAACATGTTGCAATTTGGAGGATATTCTTTCATGGCATTATTGTTGTTGCAGATGATGTAGCTGATCACCAACAACTTGTTGCAAGGTGGAGGATGACATTCTTTCATTGCCTTGTTGCAGATGATGGAGTACAGCATCACCACACCGACTCAAATCCTCATCACCATCATCATCATGTTTCAATCCTAGTTCTTCTATTTCCTGATGGATTCCTAATGTGCGTGAACATAATCAAATGACCTACCTCACAAAATTGGGAAAAAGAAAACTGTGTTCATAAATCAATTTAGCCAGTTTTGATTATTAACAAAATATGAAAAGTAGAAATTTTGAACATCCTTCTATATTTTTTGCTACCTATTTGAACCATGTATAGAAATCTATGAGTTTTCAAGCATTTTATTTGAATTTTTTTGAGTACAAGGAAAAATTCCAAGAAAATCATTGAATTTTCCCACCAAAAAATGCCAAAACTTTGCATTCAAAAAAATAGGCTACTTCTTACCCATGTCTCTAATATACATACAAATAAGGGTTATTAAGGTGAAAAAACTACACGAATATACATGGTCTTTGGGGATTGAATGAACCAACACCCTCTAGTACACCATGAAGGATGGATGGTCAGCAAATAGTTTGTTCATTGGGTTCTAGTTTGATACCTAATCATTGTGTTTACCTTAGTTGAAAGCAAGTTTTTAAGTAAGTAGTAAAACCATATGCATACCTAATACCATGGTGAACAAGTGAATTCAACACTCAGGTGTAGAAAATTTTATTTATTTCTTAAAATGCATTTAAACGTTTAATATCTTTATTTTTCAAAAAAATTGACATTAAAGTTATCGACAAAGTAAGTAAAACCAAGGTGTAGAACCTTGAGTATTGAAACTAAGGATGACAATCAAAATGCAAGATGGGACTATGCCAAAGGCAAATAAAATAAATGAAAAATTCAAATTTCTTACTCAATCCATGATGATTTGAATTTTCATCGCTTAGATTTGTCCTTGCATTATTCAAATTCTTTGATGGAGTTTCAGTCGGAAGCAAACTTGGATTTTTCTTTACAAGCATCTTTTAGATTCCAGAGTTTTTAGTATCCTGTTGCAACAGAAGAAGAAGTTGGTATCCTGTTGCAACAACTGTTCATGAGTTTTTCATGGCAGTAGCAGCCGCAGTAACCAACTTGCGGTGTTGGAAGCTATGCTTTCCATCGCTACTCTATAAGTAGCTTTGTAGTAGTCCTTGGATCCTCACTAACTGAAGTTGCTCTCCTGCCTATCACCGGCCTTTGTTCTGCTTTGGTTTCTTTTAGAGGATGTTTTTTGAAGACTATATTTTTGCATGGTGAAATATGCCCTAAATTTCTATAATTCTTCTTTTGCCTTAAGATACTTTTAAGTGTAAATGGCAAGGCCATAGTGTGACACGCCCCTTGTTTCTTGGAGTTTTGCCCTTCAAAGTTCAGAATGAAAGACTGAATGGATTTTGGGATTTGATGCATTTTATTTTTTTTTGGTGTCATGAGTGACTAAGAACAATGTTTGCAGGGTTCAACAATAATTAAATTATTTTCTAAATTGTCAAGTTTTTGAGAAATTTTGTGCCCAAAGTGCCAAAAAGTCCCCATCCTTCCCCCATATAGTATTCTTTATGTTACTCTGCGACACCTACATCCAAATGGCTTTTTGTCCCGGGACTCCCAAGGAGGAGTCCGGAAACTGTCCTGGTTTGGACTCCTGAGACTTTGTGAGTTCACAACTCTTTGCTCAGACCTCCGATTGGGATG
>Ga0209208_10002743_pt1 | contig 25279 bp, 19 predicted proteins | sample S1TSphfallax_3_FD_187694 | JGI IMG/M metagenome (GOLD analysis project Ga0209208, IMG submission 187694) | Host-associated microbial communities from peat moss isolated from Minnesota, USA - S1T2_Fd - Sphagnum fallax MG (SPAdes) (version 2) | ecosystem: Host-associated > Plants > Peat moss >...
GAAAAAGCTACTTCAAATTGTGAAAAACCACAACAAATTTGATAACAACATTAGTGTGTGAAAGTTTATAATGTACAATTTACTTCAAACTAATGATAACATAATGCAAACCAACTACAAGCATGAGCAATAACAAAATAATAAGAAAACACAAACACCAACCTAACATTGCAAACAAGAATACTAAAGCTAGATGTAAAACCAACGTAACAAAAGAAACATAAAAACATAAACATTAAAAGAAACAAAAAAGAACATATATTGTTACCTAGAAATACTAAAGTTTGCATGATATATTAATAAAGTTTGACAACTAAGCATAACACCTCAAATGAAACACCTTGATTATAACAAGCAAGTTCAACAAGGTGAACATGACAACACTTTGAGTGTAACTTCAATTATTAGAACAACAAAGGATTAAATGAAAATATGAAAGCCAAAGGAAAACATGGTAATGAAAGATGAGAAAAAACCGAAACATAAAATGATATTAGTTGAAGCTAAATGTTGAAAGGTCAAGTGAAAAAAACAACGGGGATGAAAGAAAACACCCTAAACCTTAAAAATCTTGAATTCGCCTAAAACAAAAACCTAGTTCAATCTAAGGTTGGGTCTCATCAACAAAGACACATGGGATGGTAGTGTTGAATATAATTTACAATTAAGTTGTCCCTAGTTTTTAGGACTTGAAACAATACCATTTGAATAGGCAAACTAATAAAATGCAATTATTTGTAGAGACATAAATGTTGAAAAAAGGTTGACCCTTCATTGGTATTTAATGTGCTTAATGGTAAAAATATAATAAATAAAACAAATTGTTTTCGATGTTTCATGGTTGGGAGGTGAACATAACAATAAGTCTTATATTGGTCTACAAATATATGTAATGGTATTACTTTCAAAAAAATTACATGGTAAATTAGAGCTCAATATGTTCTTTTAAATACAACTCATGTCATCAGTGCAAGTCTAAAGATAGCTATAAATAAGTTTGATAATACAAACTTTCAAACCTACAAAACCCACATGAAACTTTCATGGTTACAATATAAAAAAATCTCAAGTTTAGCTAATTGACAATGTGGCTACAAATATAAAGTTTAAATGAACATAGTTGGTTAAATTTTTGTGTGAAGTGGAACTACTTTGGCAATTTTTTAAATTGAAGGGTGGTTCCAATGGTGAATTGTCATTTGCAAATGTATGCAAAGTGGCTATAACAACAATAAGTGTGATAAAAAAACATTGGTAACATGTGCATTGTTGTGGAAGTGTATTTGGCTATGGGTTTTTTCCAAAAGGAATACATTTGGCTACATAAAACAACCAACAAGAGGCTAGTTAGCAATGATGCCTAGGATTTAATACCAAGCTAATGTTGGTTTCACCCATTGTTCCAAATAAGTTACTGAACACATTGCAACTATAAATGAACTATGGAAGTGGACATCCAAACCAATCATTGACATGCAAGTAAAAAATTTAGCATTGATTGTTTACATTAACCATATACCATGTGGCACCTGTGTGGTGATTTTGTAATAAACATTCATCAACTAATTAGAACTTGATGGGTTTAGGGTTCTAACCCTCTATAAATTTTCAAATTATTTATAGCATTTTCGAAATTTACAATTAAGGTAAAAAAACTATTGGAACAATAATTATTTACTGAAAATAAGTAATTATAAATAATATAATAAATCTATTAATTTATAGTAATGACATTAATGACATTAATTATTTGAATTACAGTATAATTATTTTTAAATATCAAATATAGATTTAAATTATAATTTATAGTTTCTAATTAATCTTATGGTTTATAATTATTTACAACTATATTTTTGTATTTGTGTATAATTACTATAAATACAATGGTTTTATAACAATTATACATTAATTATAGTAATTACTTTATTTAGATTTTTTCCAATGATTATTGTACTTGCTTTTTATTATTGTAACAATATTCGGAATTAATTTTAGAATTTTCATTGTAATAATAATGATTTATTGTAAATAAATAATTATAATTTGTAAAAATAATAATTTATTATTATTTAAATACTTTAATTGCAATAAGTGCATTAACTAGTCTAGTTATATATAAATATTGTTAAAATTTGAAATATTCATTTGAATTATAAATTTTGCATATGATTTTTAGGTTTCAATATAATTTTAATAATTTCAATATATATTTATATATAGCTATGGATGGTTGTTGTTTTGTCACCCTTCCATATACCTTAATACGAGGTTAATATACATTAATAATTTTTCAAAATGTGCTTAACTAATCCATGAAAACAACACACACACACACATATATATGTACCTTAGTGGATGTGGAATACATGATGTATACATAAGGATTATTATACATAATTATTAATAACATAAAACACATAATTTACCCTATATAAAATTAGTAACATATATAACTTAATGTATAGATAAATATTAATTACCATTTTTTGGTCACTTTGCAACCAATGGGCCATATGAGGATCTTTTAGGATGAAAATAATGTGAAAAGTCACTCCATTTTAAGAATGAAAACCTAGTAGTCACAATGTAGTCATAAATGTAACCAAAAATTGTGTGATGTGATTTTCAATTGCAAAAATAACCAAAGTTAGTTGTGCGTAGTTGCAAATCAATTGGTTACATTTTGACATTTCTATATTAATGGACCTCCTTTAGGCCCCATGCATACCAAACTTGAAGTGTTAGATTCCAATTTGCAAAAGGTTAACAAACTAAAAATTGAAACAAACAAACATTCAAGAACTTGAAACAAACAAAACAAAGTAAATGGAGACTCAAAACTAGAATAAATTATATATCTACAAAAAACACATCAAAATGGTGGAAATGGGCGCATCTTTATCTATGATTTGCCAACAAATTTGAATTCCACAAACCTAAACATTTAGTGAACTTGTTACTATTATTCTCCTATACATCCACACAATAATGAGGCTTGCTTTACTCTCGGTGATGGCCTATTCATAAGGAAAATTTTAAAATGTAAAAAATTACTCATTATAAATTTAGTGCATAGATCCAAATGAATGTTCAACCTATTCCATAACTTATTGTTCATGAAATTAACAATGTTGAAAGTGTGTTTGTTTTCAACAAAACTTAAAACTTGGACAATAACAATTTCAACAAATCTCATATATTTAGAAAGCTTGTGATGCACCCCCAAGCTCCTTGATGGATTCAATTACGAGTCCAAAGGTGACGATAGTAGAAGGAGACAGAGTTGGGGTGCACTCCCTGGCTCGCAACATTTCGGGGGTAGAAGGGCGTTCTGGTGTTCCGGGATGGGCACTAGGAAGATTAACAAGAAAATCAATTACTTACATGGACTTACACAAAACCAAACAATAAGTTGGTTAGTGCGTAGGTGGAACACCTCTGATGCATGGACAAGCCACATGCAAACATGGACTCACAAGACTCGCCACAGCTCAAACTTGGGGGAAACAACCACCTTCCCCCTTATAGTATTCTCTATGCCTAGACACGGGGCCAACAACCAAATGTCATTTTGTCTCAGGACTCCAACTTGGGAGTCCCGAAATTCCCAAAATTGGGACTCTCACGATTTTGGAGGCCCATAACTTTATGTGTAAACCTCCCGATTAAGGTGAAGTTTAGGGTTGGTGAGGTTTAAGCAAAGGTGTAACCCTCATTGAGAGCTTTCCAATGGTATGCAGCACACCATTTGCATGCAAGGAAATTGGGGTGATTCCCGACTTTTAGTGGTCGAGAATCAAATTGGCAATTTTACTCCCGACCCTTCTTTTGGCCATAACTTATGTTTTAAGTACCCCAAATGGGTCATGCAAAACCATTTTAGACATCCACGTTCCAAGATCTTTCCAATGACATAAGTAATTCCTTAATTTAATGGGTTTTTATCCCTGTAATTGTTCTCTAAAAATTTGGAAGTCCATCAAGACTCCAACTCTCAAAATGGGAGCTCACTTGGGAGTGCGGAAGTTCATTTCCTCACACATTCCCACATTCCCGGGAGCATGAAATGTGACTCCCGGGCTTCACTCTTGGCCCACACCTTCGCAAGCCCTTATTTTGGTTGTGAGCCCAAGGCTAAAGTTGCAATAGTTTATGGGTAAGGATGGTAGACAGAGAAAATTTCCACCAAAGCCTATTAATTGGGTTCAACTCATTGTCTTACACAATATTGCTTTAACATTATGAACCATGGTCATATTGATGAAAGAGATTTGGCAATCAACATTTTGAACTAATAACAAAGTAGGCACAATTTTGCCACAATCGATTACCTCACAAAGCACACGGAAAGTTTACTTCAACACACTCAAATGAGTGTGAAAGTTTTCCTTTGCATTTGTTGGATTCTTGGCCTAAAATTGGGGATAAATGACATCCATGGCAATCATAATTTCATGTGTAGGGAAACAATGTTCAAACTTTAAAACAAACTTTTAAAACATCAAAAATTTACAAGCTTCATGGTTTCATTCCAAATCCATGCAAAATTTGTTATTTCATAGGTATGTATTATTTAAACATGAATGTCATGCATTATTTAAACATAGAAGTCATGTGCATGAGTTTTATGTGTAAACAACATGAATAGACATATAACATTTGTGGCTAAACAATAGGAATAGGCATATGACATTCGTGTTTAAACAATGCACATGACATTGATGTTCAAATAATACAAATAGATAAATGACGTATGTGTCTATTCTATATGAACCTATGAAAAACATATTTTGCATGACTATTAATACCAAATTATGGCCCATGAAGTTTGTGAATAGCACTAGAGGAAAACTAAAGAAAAAAACTACCATTTGTAACTATAATATAATTACAAAGGACATTTGCTATTAAAATTTGCTTATTTATATTAGATAGATTGCATAAGACATTAATTGCAAGTGTGGATAAAGTCAACAATTAACTAATACTTCGCCATCCCATTGTATGCCATCCATTACCATAAAAATCAACAACTTACATAATGACATGTAACAAATGAAAAAGGTTTGGGAAAATTTTGTTTTAAAAATGAATAGTGGATCATCATCATCTATTTTAGATGGTTTCAAATCATGACACATGGCATAATATAAAATTTAAATGTTTTTGGCCAAAATCACTTTAAATCAATATTTAGGTAGGTAGGTAAACATAAGTACATTTTTAACTACCTAGGTACATAGGTTAATGAGGTAGGTAAATATTTTAAATTTATTTTCTAGGTTAACCTTTAGGGTTAAGTTCCTTTGATTGAATCATCCCAATTGACATGTTTTTTTAATATGAAAATGTAGGACAAGGCCTCTTCATTATATAGTTTTCAAAATGGAAATGGAGGACAAAGCATATGGAATAAAACTTGAAGTTGCAAGTTAGTTGTAAACTAGGTTGCAACTAAATTTTTTATATCATATCTTTTGTCCTTTTTATTTTTAAAATTTATATAATTAAATATATAAGCAAGTAATTAGTTATTTAACTAACTAGCTAGTTGGTTATAAATAATTGATTAATAGTTAATATATAAATAAATAAATGATATATTGAATAATTAATCATTATTAATCATTAACTATTAGTTATCAATTAATTAAGAAATATGTAACCTAAATTAGATAAGTAGTTAATTTGCTTAAATATAAACTAAATGCAACATTATAAATACACCCATGGAAACATACCCCCATTACACACCTAATAGAACATAACAAAAGTACACATACTTTTCAAGGGTTTCTTTATACACATGTGTATACCACTAAAGGTTGTGTTGACACTTTAGTGGTGTGACTAAAATTGATTACATTTGCAATTAATGGGACATATGGGCATAATCATGGATGAAAACAATCATAGAGTGTAGGATGAAAAATCATTAATCCCAAATGTAGTTGTAGCATAGGTGCAAGAATGGTTAAAGGTGCAGACACTAGAAGAAAAACTAAAATTTACAATTGTGTTTGTGACTATTTTTGAGTCATAAACAACATTTTGCGACTAAAAACCTTTTACTCACTTAAAACTAATTGCATGCATAAATTAGTCACAAATTTAATGACATCTAAATGACATCATCAATGTTTGGGTGGAGGTACAAAATATGTATATAGTTTCATCCACCATATGGAATGCCACATGTTTATGGGGATTTGTGAATAAGGTGCAATTATTTTGGATGTGGCACCCATAATCACACCACTTGTTCGAACCTAATTTTGACATGTGGCAACATTTGGTTAATTAATCCATCATAATTTTGAAATAATTTAGGACATTCAATTCATGTGATTGGTTGGTTTTAGATCATGCAAGTGGCACAGTTAAAATTAAAAACTTACCACATGGCATACTACCATAGGTCAAACTAAACAAGTAAGTTGGTAGGTCTAAGTAGATTTGTATGTAGGTTCAACCTTTTTACCTAAGTTAGATACAATGTTACCATAGTGCGATAATTAGTCGCACATAGTCATAAATGGAATGGTTACATTTTGGCTTATAATTTATACTGATGAAAATAATTGCAAAGACGATTAAAGCTAATTGTAAGTAATAAGTAATTACACATAATTGCAAATGCATTGGTTGCATTTTGGGGGATTTCTTCTAGTGCAAATTGCCCCTTCACATTATTTTTTTGCTTTAATGATTGCTTGCTAGAAGGTAACCTTGTGACAAGTTGCAAACCTCTTACACCATCAACAACAAAATGGTAGATAAGATATTTGGTTTTAGCAAATGAAAAAGTGAAATATTTTGCATATTTTCCACCATTCAGGTTAGGAAAACAATTATTGGCATGATTATAAAATGTGGGTGCAGTTCATTAGTCCATGTTCACTAGAGCAATGAATTCGCTACATCCCCATTAGGTCCCTTTGGGAATAGTGAATTCACTCAAAATCTAGTGAAATCACTTAACATACAAGGATATGTTTCATTGGTCAAGGCTTCAATAGAATGAAAATTGTCAAAAGTTGGATCTTCAAACTTTGCATAAGGGTCACAATAAAATGTGTACAACTCTATCCAGGCCAATTTGACATAACCCACAAAGTTACAACATTACTACAAAATTTGGGTGCAATTCACTAATTTTCATTAGTGGACCAATGAATCCACTAGGGATTCATTAGTCCCCATTTAGTGGGGACTAATGAATTCATTCAAAATTCAATAAAAACACTCAATAAACAAGGGACACATTTTGTTGAAATGCAGTTAGAGATGTTTTTATTTCGCGTAATTTTTATCAAAACATGCACATAGTCCAACAAAAAAAGGATACATGGGAGCCCCAAATGAACTCAATGCCACATATGCATTCAAGTTCTTCAAAGCAATCACATTTTTTGCACTTTCAATGTGCATTTTGGCAATAAACAAATGGTGCTCTACATAAACTTGTTTCACCAAATAGAACATGGAGATCGACCTAATTTTAACATTGTGAAGAAGCTTGTTGCCTTTGGTGTCTAGTAAATCATTAAGCTTTTAAAACATTGCAATTTTTTTAGGTTGTGAACAAAAAATGCATACGACCTTTGCAAAACGTTTTTTTAACAAATGTACAAAATCTAGTTTTGATAATGTGATCACCACCAAATTGATTTTGTGAATGAAACAATGAATTCCATTAAAAAATTGAACAAACTTTTCCTTGGAATGCAAAGTCACACCTGTTTGATGGCCTTGGAAGACATTACTGCCATCACAACCCATGTTCACCAACTTACCAACCAATTCCCCCAACCCCAATCCTCCAAATTCAAACAAACATTTCAACTTTAAAAAAAAGGGTTATTAGATGTATTAGAAACACCAATAGTTTCAACACACAAGATGATGGGGGTATTCTTTCATGTTTGGACCACATATGAGTGGATGGAAATCCATTAAGTGTTATCAATTGTTATGACTTTATATACATTAATTACAATTAAAGTAGTAGTAGCAAATGTATTTTTGTGGCCTCCAATAACATAGAATGCATGATCATGCTACAACTTGATGTATCAGACTAATGTTTTATGGAAAGATTCTTGACCTTCAATAATTGCAACAAAGGCTTTAGGTTTTCATAATTTGTCATAGGACATCCATGAACAACAAGGTGGAAAAACACAACAAATTGCATGTATTTATGATTCTATTCAATAGGCACATCGGCCAACATCTTTTCCAGGACAAATGGTCGATCATGGGCAATGTATACATGTTCATTCTTGGCATGGACTTAAAATTTGTTGTAATAGTAAAAACTTGTATCAACACTAGGCATTGATACCTTACATTTATAGCAATTCACATGCTTCAACAAACTATCCAATAGTTTTTATTTCCCTTCCACATGGGTGCACACTTTACATTGAACTTGGTGCACCAAACCCTTGTCACCAATCACCTTTTTCAGCCCAAGGTAATTAAGTAGTCCACCCATCTTGAAACTTTTTTGCTCCCTCATATAACTTTTTATTTTTTGGGTTTTCTTTTGTTGCATCCTCACGAACTAAATCACATGTGATAGCAGATGGGCTATCATTAAACAAAACAATAGAAGGTGTTGAGAGAAAGATGATGGACCAACCTCACCTTGTTGGGGTAATGGGAAATGATTAAAAAAAATTGAATTTGAAGTTCTTAGATAATTCAAGAAGGGCCATGGTATAGTGGTTGTAGGTTACAACAAAAAAGAAATAAAAATGACATGATTTGAACAACAAGGAAAAAAAAAGTTTAGAATAATGGAACAACTACCATTGAGAATGAAACTTTAAAATGGAGATGCACATGAAATTTTGCAATAACCCCTAAAGAAAAATGGAGTGCACAAAGATTATAGTAGAACCAAAAACAAAAAGGATTCAAAAAGCAATATGAATTCAAAGCTCTTAGTTGAAGCTTGCTTAGATTGAGTGATGGTGGATCTAGAGTTGTTTTCGTGTACTTTAGATTCTTAAATCCTTTCAATTCGAGTTTTCAATTCTATCAACGCTCAAGTAAGCAAGTGAAAAAACAACAAGCTAAAAAGATTTGGGAATTGGAATTTGAAAGACCATCCAAGGGGCAATAGAAAAAAATTGATCAATATTTAAAACTTAAGATTCAAACAAGAAATGTACTCAAAATCAAGTAGCAATCCCCATACCTTGAAGTTGTAAATTGTAATTTGTTTTTGCACAACCAAAAACTTGTTGAAGTCGAATGGGACTCTTTGCGATGTCAAACTTAAATGCCAAATGAACTTGCAAACATTTTCATCCACCAAACTTGATCACAAGGTCAATCTTGTTGTCCTTAGTCCAAAATGAAATTTCATACACCATATCTCCAAAACTCAAGATGCGATGCCTTTCTATAGTCTAACCCCAACTATCAACCCCAAACCATAAGCTCTTATAATGAATTCAATCACGAAAAAAATGTTGAAATTTGCAAAATAGAATCCAAATTTGCAATTACAAACCTTACCAATTTCCCAACTTCAAAGTTGCTAAGCAATGCAAAATCCTTATGCACATAAAAGTGCTAGCAAATTTAAGGTGACCTTGGATTGCCTACCATTGACAAATTGTCTTGCAAGCAAGAAGGGATGGTGGTGAGGAGCTTGTAGCAATGTCACCGCTCCTGGCAAACAAGCCATTGCGTCGGGAGAGAGACTGGCAATGGCTAGGGTTTAGGGTTTCAAGAGGGTGGTGATGTTATCACTTGGCTACATCAGGTTTAAGTGAAAAGTGTTGGATTACAACCTTGATTTTTGAAGCAGGTCTATCACAGGGGCTTTTTTTTAACTCGCCTTTTGGAGATTTTTCGCTAAAAACAAAAGGCTGGAACTTATAAGGTGCCCTCTGAGTGAAAATGGCAGCAGTGCTTTACTTAACCACAACTCCTAGACTGGAGGGTGTTTCACACAATTGTGGCACTCCTAACTACAACTGGCTGTTCTTCTTTCCAAAATCAAGTACCCCAAACCCTAAACCCTAATAACAGTAAAAATATTGGGAAACTCAGTTTCAGAAGGTAAATATAGCAGTGGCCTCAAAGAGGACCTGCAAAAGGAAATCATTGTTATTATTGGTCGATCATAATGATTGGCCCAGATGGTGTGACATTTGGATGTACTCTTCCTTTATACTGGTCACTTTTTTCATGTTTATGGATGGGGATTGGTATGATGAATGTGGTCAACAGGTAGGGTATGAAGGTCCAAATAGGGGATGTGGTGGAGATGCTCTAAAATTTTAGCTTGTGCATCACAACTTACAAGATTAGCTCACCAAATTAATGGATGAAAACAACAAGACTCAACTTATAACCACCAGAAAGACCCTTCTCCTGCAACAACAAGAGAGAAGAAGTATTGGCAGAACTTTTTCAATGTATTGCAAGGCCATGTCATGAAGTGGAATTGTCCTTTATGAAATAGTGGTAAGTGGTCAGGAACCAGTCTCCTGTTGGGTTCCAGTTCCATAACTAACCATGGTGGTTAGCTCAGATGGTAGGTTGTTAGTAGGTAGGTAGTAAAAACATAGCCCTTATCTATGTATAAACCATTGACTTACTGAGTAGTTACCTATTTTGCTACCTACCTACCTATATGTGAGACCTATTTCTTACAGAATTGGTTACCAAGGTTAAACCAAATGTTAACTCAGTTGAGGTTCATCCATAACTGAGTAATAATGGGCATCCAGTGGATGGTGGACTGCTGGGTGTCGGTTCACTGTGGCCAGAAGAAGGAAAGATTTTTCTGACCAAGTTTGAGTGAGCATTTTAGGTCCTTTTTTAAAAATCACTTAATGTCACAATTTGAGAGTCAGAAAAGTCTTGTAAAGTAGAGAGAGAGAAGGATTTGAGCACCCAACTCCTAATAAGTAACTTTACCAAGGTTGTGTCATGAGAGCCATTCTGCCTATTTGGCTGTAGGCTGTTGTCCTATACCTATAGCCTTGATGCCTGATGCTGAAGTAAGTAAATCCAGGGACAGAATGCATCAGACCCACCAACGCCACTTCCCAATGGATGATGCTGTTGTGACTCAGTTTGGATGAACTTTAATTGAGTTCATCTCTGGTTTGACCTTGGTCACCCATTCCCTTAAATATAGGCCCTATATGTAAAGGTAAATAGGTAGGAAAATAGGTGGTTACTAGGTAAGTAGATGATTTACACATAGATATGAGGTCTGGTTTTACTAGTTACCTTACTAACAACTGGCTTGTGTTATAAGGTAGCCTAGTAGGTAATTAGTAAAATCATCTATTGAGCTAACCATGTGTCTAATTGGATGAACCAGCACACTTGTTGGTACCATGGTAAAAATCCCAAATTTCATTTAAATTAATTCTAAAATATTACAAATACCCCAACAGAAAAACCCCAGAGGTGTCTCCTATCCACCTATCATCCATCCTTCTTCGTGTGTTTTGCTGGTGGGTGCTTGTTCACTGTGGCTGTAAAATGCTGCATTGTAAACTCTGTGACTGCATGCATAATAGTGCTGGTGGCTCCATAATATTCTGGCAAGGAAGTGAGATCTGCATTAAGCATGAAGTGTTTATGCCACTGAAGATCCCCTTGGCAGGTAAAGTTCTACATTATTGGCTTAATCTGCCAGTCCCCCTCCCCCCTCCCCTATTACAAGTTATAACCCTCTGCTAGCTCCATGCAGCTCCTTTTTCTTTTGATTTGGGGCCTAGTGCCAACATGGCTACAGTAAGAGGCCTGCTTTAGCAAAGGTGGCCATAGACATTGTTTTTTCTGGATTTGGTTTGTTGACAAACATTTTAAAGGTGCATTCACACTTGGTGTTAGGAACTCTAGTTTTTAGTCCCCCAACACCATGCTAGTCATTTACGAAGAAAAAAAACATGGGTGTGTTTTACGGAAAAATTTCGGGAATTACCACAGATTTTTCAAGTGTTAATCATAGAAAAATTACATGGGAATACAAAAACATGGTGCATTCAACATAAATTGTTAATTATAGACACATATGAATGAATTAACAAAGTATAGCCACTGGCTTCCCATCCTAGTCTGTTTATTTATATTATTATGAATTGAAAATGTTTATATAACACATCATGTTATTAAACTACTAGATCATAGAGAATTTAACAAAGTAAATATCAATGCTTTAAATGAAAAATGGATGCCTTGTGATACATTATGGATACCTAGAAGAAAGAGAGGGGAATTTTGTTTAAGAACAAGAGGAAATGAAAAATATTCTTCAAAAGAATACAGACAAATTATGTTCATACCTACTTTATTGATTCCACCTAAACCCCAAACCCATAAACCATCAAAATATGAGGAAATAAAAAGAAGAAAGTGTATACGTTCATGGGAACCCATGACGAACAAGAAGAAAAGTCGATAACAAGTTAATATAGAGTAGAATCTAAAAAGAGAAGTGAAGGAAAATCTTAGGAATGTTGAATTCTAGGTTAAACATTCTAATATTTATAGTCAACGGAGATAGTTAAACATTTTGAGTAGCAAGACAAAAGATTAACTCCGAGAATCGTTGCTTCAAAAAACATTTGTACTAACTACACAAACAACAGTTGAAGGAGTGCAGTCTATTACCAGTGATGTTGGTGCGCAATCCACAACATCAACCACACTTGAAGAAAACGATGAAGCAAAAAATCAAAATGGTAGGAATGAGAAGTTCAATCTTGGCCATAAACTCTCATACTTAAGTAGAAGTTTATTGAAATAAGAAAATAATCTTTGTAATCGACATAAGGATTCTTCACTCTAGCTAAATATCTACGAACAAACTTATTCGATATTCAAGTCGAAGAAAAATCAATTTCACAATAACATAATAATATAACATTAAAAAAATCAATTTAATAAGAAATCCATTGTTTGAAGTAGTTGAACAACAACCATTATAGTATGATTGATTGACATTTGTTTCACAACAAACTAATTTATTTTCTCAATTCACAACAATTATTATTCATGTGCTTCCAACAATAGTGATAATGGCGACAAATGTATTACAAATTTCATTACCCAAGTTTCATGATGGTGAGGATACTGATGCACATAAATTACAATTTTTTCCTACAACTTACGAAGAAAAAGTGTGAGTTGGTTTACTCGTTTTGAAACAACAAATCTTGTTGCAACATGGGGAGAGGTTTGGTGTGCATTTATTTCAAGATTTAGTGATGTGCACAACAAAAGACAAGCCACAATAGCTTTGAGAGAAGTGAAGTAATGGAAACATGAAACAATCGAAGATTATTATGACAATTTTTTACAATTGTGTGTTGTTATACCACAATAACTAGATGATGTATATGTGAAAAAGACTTTCAAGGAAAGACAAAAAAGAAATTAAAATTAGCCATTATTGGAATGCCCAAAGCAACATTTGTCGAAGTAGCTAATTCGACAAGAGAATTGAAGAAAAGATGCCTACACCACGTAGGAGTAGATGACCTCAACCATTGTCGGCCAGTGAAAATTTAGATGAGGAATCAACTAATGAATAGAAGAAAGAAAAAAGGAAAATTTGCAAGGAGCGAGATGTCGAATATCAACAATACATATTCTTTCAAAAATGTCATAATGAAAGTCATTTCACAAAGGAATGTAAATTTTTGTAGACAATTTGCAACATCTGTCGTAGACAAGGTCATGAAACCAATGATTATCCATTGAACGAATTAGGAAAACAATATGTCAGAAAGGACATTTCATTCAATGTAGTTCAACTTGAAGCATCAGTTGAATATGTTAAGCAAGACCACAATTTTTGGCAGTCGGATAATAATAATCATAGCAATGATAACCAAAGACGAAAGAACCAAGGATGGCAAGACAATTAACAGGGACGGAATCAAAGATGGAAAAATAATCAAGGTTATTGACAAGATCAAGATGGCTAGTATAGTTGAAAAGGGTATACCAAAATGGCTATAATAGGAATAATTACAACCAAAATAATGGAAATTGGCAAAGAGGGGATATGAAGAGTTTCTATTGTCGAAAAGAAATACATCAAAGGAATGATTATCAACTATGGAAGCAACATTTAGAACATGAGAATAAGAATTCTCAACCCAAGGTTGGGGTCAATGTTGTTATTGTGGGGCAATGCATACTCATTATATTTGCATTTGTAGCCACTCAAAATCAATGATTGAAAGAACCTTAGGAAAAAAATATCATGAGCAACAATAGTCCCATAAAAAGGAGAAGGATGAAGTGGGATTGGGAGTAGGCAATACATGAAGAACTTGTGGGTGAAATAAAACAAATATAAGTTGAGATGGATGTTCCAACACGACTATATTTAGATACTTTAAAGGATATCCAAAAATTAGCAATCGAAACCAAAGAAGGACCACAACAAGGTTGGGAAGCTTTATCCTACCATGAGGAGAGTAAAGAGAAAAAATCTTGTAACGATATAGGAATAAAATCAACCAAGGCTATCAAACAACGATTTGGTATTAAGGAAAATTTAATTATTCCTAAAGGGAAGTTGGAGGGGATGTTTGATGATCAAAATTTAAATATATGAAGATTGAGGTTAAATTGGGGCAACTGATCAAGATTTTCCCCCAATTAATAAAATATTACCAAAAAAATTCTTAAGGATGCAAAAGGAACATGTACCAGATGTGTGCAAAGTTGGTACACACCACAAAAATGACTTTGATGAAGTTATGCATGTTGTACAAGTATGCATTGGAAACTGTGAAATTGTGGATGTTCTACTAGACTGTGGATTTAAAAATAAATATTATTTATGAACATATGCGGAGGAAGTTAGATTTGAAGAAACCTCAATCAACGCCATTCATGGTAAGAATGGCATATCAAAAGAAAGTATAACTAATAGGGTTGATATGAAACCTCAAAATCAACTTAATAGGATGTACATTCAAAATCTCAATGACATCGTTGCAAATGGAAGATATTCCAAAGGTTTATTTGCTGCTTTTAGGAAGATCATGGCTAAAGCAAGCTAAAGCTCATCATGATTGCAGTAATAACATTTTAATAGTCATTACTGATACCAACACAATGACATTGAGTATGGAGAAGCGAATAATGGTACATCCTTCCAAACACCTCGCAATCTTGATGATACTTATGACTAGGAGGGAGGATTGACGGATGGAAACGAAGAACGTTTATACCATGTCGTGCCAAAGTTATGGCATGTTGGAGAAGTAAGCCCAAAAAAATTAAAATTCCTACCCGAAGTATATGTAGGAATGGTGTAACCTGAAGATGATATTAATTGTCATTTCTAGTATTATCAACATGAACCTTGAGAAACATTGATCCTTGATGAATTTGCTGATATTATGAATTAAAAAAACAAATTACATGATGGACATTTACTACTGATGAACAATTAAACAAATTAAATTTGGGCATTAATGAAAAGCTTCGCATATTTGTAAATGATGCCTTATCCGAACAATTCCAAATGAAAGTTAACAATTGTCAATAGAATTTAAGGATGCATTTTCTTGGAGTTATAAATAACTAAAGGGAGTTCCCATATCAATTTACAAACACAAAATTGAATTGATTATCAACGCACACCCAACCAAGCAATGACCCTACCGAATGAATTTTAATTATGCTCAAAGAGTAAAAGAAGACCTCAATAAAGTATTATATGCACAATTTATCTTCCCTATTGAAACTATCCAATGGTTATCTCCATTGGTAATTGTATCAAAGAAAAATGGTAAATTACGCATTTGTGTGGACTATCAAAAATTGAATTCACAAACCAAGAAGGATCCATTTCCATTACCCTTTTTGGATTTAGTACTAGATATAGTGGCTATACATGAAATGTATTCCTTTATGGATGGGTATAATGCTTATAATCAAGTAAAAGTGGTGGAATAAGACAAGGAGAAGACATCATTTATCTTTGAATGGGGAGCATATGTTTATAATGTTATGCCATTTGGATTATGTAACATTCCAGCTACTTTTCAAAAAGTGGTTACCTAGACTTTCCAAAAATATTTGAATGATTTTATACAAGTATTTGTAAATGATTTCAATTTCTATGGATAGAAAGTAGAAAATTTGAATCATTTGAAGAAATGTATGACTCAATGTAAAAATAATGGCATAAATTTCAATCCAGAGAAATGTGCATTTTGTGTGAATTCGGGAATATTATTTAGACACATTATCTATGAAGATGGACTGCTAGTAGACCGTAGGAAAATAAATATCATCACAAAAATGCCCACCCTAACAAATGTGATAGAATTGAAAAGATTTCTAAGGGCACCAAGTTTTTATCAACATTATTTCAAAAAAATTGCTACTAAGGGTGCCCCAATGTATAAACTTTTGAAAAAGGATACACATTATTAGTCGGATAATGTCTGCAAAGAATCCTTCCAATGGATGAAAACATCCTTGACTACATTACTAGTACTCATCGTCCTTGATTGGACACGAGAATTTCATGTTCACATAGATGCATTGAATTATTCTATTGGAGCAATGTTGGTTCAAAACCATGACAATACCATTGATAGACTAGTTTATTATGCTAGCCAATTGATGATTCAAACTGAGAATAATTATTTAACCACAGAGAAGGAAACTTTTGCAATGATTTATGCTCTTAAGAAATCCCATCACTATCTATTGGGAAATAAATTTACCTTAATTGAAAACCATCAAGCTTTGATTTACTTGGTCAATAAACCAACTATAATTGGACAAATAACACGATGGCTATTATTATTGTAGGAATTTCATTTCAAAATAATTTATAAACCAAAAAAAATGCATTTTGTACCAAACTAGTTATCACATGCTATAAATGGTGAACTTGCCATTGGTGTGGAGGATCAATTACTATATGTTATTCTTTTTTTTATTGATTGTTGATTGGTATACACCAATTAAAGAGTATTTTCATAAGGATTATTTTGAAGTTGATGTTGCTTAGGAGGAGTAGAAATGTCTCACCATAAAGTTAAGACCATATACATTTTATGGAGAAAATTTATACAAATTAGGACCAAATGGCATCCTTCAACAATGTCTTTCACCTGCCAAAGCACATGCTATCCTTGCCAAGCTTCATGAAGGGTCAACAAGAGGACATTATGGTATAAGTATAATTATTAAAAAAATATTAATAGCAAGTTATTGGTGGCCAACAATTCAACACGATGTGGTAGAACTATGCCAATCCTACGCAATTATTTATCAATGGCTAACACCTATGTATAAAAGTGGTAAGGGTCCACTCCAACTAGTCCTTGTTTTTGAACCATTTATGAAATGGGGGTTGGATTACATGGGACCAATCAAAACTTCATCATGTTATACTAGAAATTAATATATGATAGTTGCTACAAATTATAGAACAAAGTGGGTGAAAATGAAAGTGTTACAAGATAATTTAGCCAAGAGCATCGCGAAGTTCCTTTATGAAAACATTATTACACAATTTAATTGTCCTACCCACTTGGTTAGTGATCAAGGAAACCTTTTTATGAATTGTTCAATTAAATTAGTGCAATAATTTATGATTACATATCATAAATCCACCACTTATTACCCTCGTGGAAATGGTCAAGCAAATTCCACTAATAAAATGTTAAAGCAAGTATTAATTAAGTTGATGAATGTTAATTGAAATGATTGGGATGTAATGTTGCCTATTGCATTATGGGCCTACCGAACTGCATATAAAGTCTCCACACAACATACACCATATGAACTCGTATATGGGTTGATGCCATTATTACCTATTGAATTCATAGTCCCAATCAACCAAAAACTTGTTGAAAAAGATGGAAGTTGGATGAATGCATTGTAGTAAGAATGGAAGATTTAGTTATATTTGATGAAAAAATAATAATAATAGGAGAAAACATTGATTTCATCCAACTAATAAAAAAACATAAGAAGGATGATGAAAAACATTTTAAGAGATTCGAAGATGGAGATTTGGTGATGTGGCTTCTAAAGGATCCCAAAATTAAGAAGGAAAATTCCTTTTTTTTTGGACTAGCTTGATTTGTGTAAAAAAGGCATTAAATAATAACATTGTGCAACTAAGCACATTAAATAATGAGGATATAACACTAGTCAATGTCAATAAATTCAAAGTTGATTAAAATCCAATCATTATTGTCATCGTAATCACAATAATAACTCAAAACAAAAATAAAATCTTGCCAAATACAATGCAAATTTTTTTTTGGTGAAAGGACACAATTTCATCAATGGTTCAAATTCAATGAGTGGAAAGCTTAGTTGCATCACAATAAAAATTACGGCTAAAAAAATATTACACCATTACCTAAAAAGTGGATTAATGATCATAAACACCAAACATGTGACATGACCATTCATTATGACACGATAGACAATGCAATTTGTAGGACATGAGTAATTCCACCTCATAAACCTTTATGATTGTTGGTTTCAAACCTAACTCATCAAGAAAAGAACTTCTTATGGGATATGCTGCAACGGTTCCAACATCATGGGAAGTTATCATTTAAAGAAAAAATATATTTGCATGATTAAAACAAATGTGTTGTAGAAGGCAAATTGGATGATCTTCAGGTCAATTATTTTGCAAAGCAAAAGAAAGATTGAGCGGAAGAGCAAGGAATTTTTATAATAATGAGAATGAGAGAAGGAAGGGAAAGTGGTGCAAGGAATGGAAAAGAGCAACTAATGTACACCCCATCTTTAGAAAAAAACTATGGTTGTTTTTTGATATAGAGCTAGAGTGGGAAACAAAGCAATAAACTCCTAGCAATTCAGACCTTGAGCATAATAATTCTTTCTGCCACCCTCATTTCACTCTTATAGATCATTGGGAGAAGCTAAAATGTATAGAAAAGACCTTGCAACCTACATACTTTCAATTGTTTAATACCATAGAGAGAGTATATCAACAAAAAATTAAAACATAATTTTTTGAAAGTGTGGAAATATTTGCACATGAAGAGAAGTGAAAGGCTTATAGGAAGAACAATAGAAGAAGAAGAGATTGAAATGTTAATTTTTCATTTAGGATTGGATTATTTCTTTATAGGAGTAATCGAGCAACCAATATGCCCACCAACAATGATGACAATTCTTGTGTTGTGGAACAAAGAATTTCATTATTACAAGGAGCAGTGCTTAGAATTAGCAATGGGAAAGCACAAACTTGAAGTTGCGTTGTCTTCTAGAACAAAAAAGATGAAGTCCAAAACAAAGGATAGATGTGGAGATCTAGCTTGGGATGTTAGATCATATTCATTTTCGGCGTGTATGTACATCATAATGTGGCCAGCCAAGAAAGAGGAACATGCCTAGATGATTAAGGCAAGACTTGACAACTTCCCGTAGCTCGATTGGAACACAATCAACCTCCCTACTGTCAAATAGATAATTTGCAGCTTTTGGGTTCAAAGTGCGATAAACATCTTACAAAGCAAAGCAAATTTCTTTAGACTCTCTTGACATAAGTCAAAATTTCAAGTTACTAGCACAAGGAATTGTAGTACCCATGCAGGAAGCGTATAATGAAAAATAGTGGAAGTACTTTGAAGGAGGAAAAGAAGAACACTACAAGCATGATTCAAGGTACATTCTTGGGAAGGTATGCATTTTTGGGATGCAAATGCAACTAACAACATTAACAGAAGTTGCAACATTTCGGCAAGGTAATTGTTATGTTTCAAGAACCTAATTATTTATAATTAGTGCAATTGAGAGAAGGACAATTAACTGGGTTGAATGGTTCAAGGTACAATTGCATAAAAAGATGATCGCAGTTTAGAGGAAGGTAAGGAAGGTAGTGAATAACTTAATTGGACCTGCCTTGACTTTTGTGGCAAAACATTATGTTGCATCAAAATACACAAAGGAGGATGAACAAAAACTAATTGTCTTTCTTCAACACCCAAAGAAAACAAGGAAGCAAATGCTTTGAGTTCCTTCAATTCCATCCATAGGCATTAATTTGGTTATAGCATCTTCACAAGAGGGAATTCTAGTTGTGGAAGGGGAGCAAACATATGAGTAAGCTTATCTGTTGACAAAAACAATGTAGGAAGGATGTCCTTTTCACAATGAGATACATAGAGATGAAGAGGTGCAAGAGATGAATACGTTTCCACCAAATTCCCAAGATCAACAATCCACTAACATATTAGTAGATATTGGTAGATGCATCTCATGAGGAGATTGCCCCAAAGGAACATAATTTTAGAACCACGAACACTCAACTAGATTTGGTAGGAGACAAAAATGAAACATAATTGAATTCAAGAATAGTCCCTGTGACACAACTAATGTCAGTAGGTACAACCATTGGTAGACATGCAAATGAAGTAGTCTAAATCAATTTGGCAAGAGTGCTTGTCGAATATGGAGGGTTAGGGTTTACTCATGAAGGTGGAATAAACATTACCCAAATAGGTGATGTTGGAGATGACTTAATCTTTGCACTTGATTATTACAAGGAAGGAATGGGAGTTGAGTGTTCATCAGAACATGAGGATTCCATGGGAGTGTAGATAGTAGAGCTAATGCATGCATGGTTAAGAAGGCGAGAGACGTGAAGCAGTCTTATAGGAAAAAAAATTGGCAACTTTCATTGGAGTTGGAACATTTATAGGGCATAATACTGTATGAACAAGAACATGTTGAACATTGCATTGATCCCTTTGAATTTGAAGCCCATAAGCATGAGTGGGAAAAGAATAATGTAGGGCTCATGTTTGCTCAAAGACAATTGGATCAAGAATTCCATGAGATTCAACAAAAATTGGAAAAAAGTCAAAAGGAGGAGAAGGAAGCAAGGGAGATTCTAAAGGCTCTGTAGCAGAATTTCGCGATTGTGGATGGCACACTCATTCGAGTGGTGGAGGAAATGAAGAATGCAACATTTTATCATGAAGAGGTGTTGACCACAACATTGGTTAGGCATAAAGAAGAGATGGAATTGGTCATGAAGTGTTTGAAGAAGGTCAAGCATAAATTCCTTGATGAACAAATAGAGAAAGAGATTTGGCATGCTAAGTGCCTAGGCTTCGAGTCAGAGGTACAACTGTCGAGGGAACAAAAATAAAGTGCCAAATAGGCTAGTGAAACATGTGAAAAGGCTATGTTGGAGAAGATCTAGGGTTTGGAGGAGCAAGTTCAACTTGTCAGTGCCAAAGAGAAGGAAGTAGCCGCACAAAGGGAAATAAAGAATAAATAATACGTTGAGTCAACAAAATGGAAGGCATTGGTGTTGGAGGAGTCAGCTAAGGCAATGTTTTTTCATCAACTACTAGAAAACCAAGGTGAGGAGCTCTTTGTAGTCCTTATCAAAGTTCAATTATTAATGGTACATTTGTATTACTAGAAAGAGTAAGATATGGTGATGCAACTTGATGTAATGCACAAGAGTCTGAGGGAGCGAAAAGAGTTCGAAGACACATAAGTAGAGGAAAAGGAGGAAGATCAAGATATTATGCAAAAAATCATGGTCACTGAGTTTGTCGAATATATTAGAAGAAAGGAGATGCTGGAAAGTGGTAAGAATAGGAAGAAAAATCATAATGAAGGCAAAAGTGTGGGAAGGGATAGGATCTCAGAGCAACCACTTGAAGATTCCTCACCATGGCAACATTCACCATTGACAAATTACTACCGAACTCACATACGTCATCCCATTTATAATAAACAAGTAAAGACTATTTCTCCAACATCTAATGCAAAACTTTTGGAAATGAAATCGTGTAACCTAAATGACACTTTACACATTTTGAAAGAGCTAGAGTGTACTTTACCAATCATTTCCCATCCGGAGGAGTATTATTTCATCTATTACTTGTAGACTTGTTTTTCGATAGGATTTGTTCCACCAATGCTAAATGCTAGAATCCTCATTGAAGATTTTGAACGCATGTGTAAGGTCTAGGCTAAGGAGTTTCAAGAGTATTTAATGTACAACATTTTCTACGGTTACATTATTTTTAATGATGGACATGGGTATGGCATGCTGGAACATCTAACTGGTTGTTTGGGTGCATATGCGTTATGATACTACTACAAGTTGGAGGTGGTGTACGATAAGTATGACTTGAAGCGCACCGTGACAATTAATCAAGCCAACCTTTGTCATGGCTAGAAAAGACCCTATATTGGATACCATTGAAAAGAGGGTGAAGGAGGACTCCATGGAGGCACGGCTGTGGGCACAGAAGTTGGAGGATCTATTAGAGAGTTGTGCAATCAAGGATATAGTATAGGAAGCAATGACATCAATAAACTAGCATTGCACAAAAAAATGACCAAATTTGCATGTGGCCGAAGCGCATCTTGGAAGGATTTTGATGACATTACGAGCTATTATTTTTAAAGCATATCATCTAGTTATACAATTTTGTAGAAATCCAAGGAATCTAACGCCATGCGAATTCTAATAATGCTTGCCACATCCATTGGTTCTGGGAAAGGATAAGGCATATCAAAAGTTTTTGCCAATGATGGCGCACAAAGAAAGTTATGCATCAAAGGTCAACTTGGATGATGATTTTGATGACTTTTTAACCCCAACTGACATCCTTCAATCTCGGGCAATAGTTCCACACAATGAATAGATATATTCAGCAATTTGATGACCTTGTGTGGACATTAAGGTTATAAGGGAGGGATAATGTTAGGACTATGATGTTTAACAAATAGCGAATAATGTGTATTTGTAGAAGTTTTGGTAAATACCTTGTCGAAACTAGGTAATTTGTTTGTTAAACTAAGTTATAGATGAACTATGGAAAACATGAATTGACTATGCATTGTTGTTGGGTTATGTTGTTGTATAATGCATAGGACATACATTATTTACGTATTGTACATTTAAAAAAATAAAATCACACCTTCATGCATACCATATTACATTCATAAAAAATAAAAAATCCACATTGATGTAAGCTGTTACATTACAATTATAAAAGAACAAAATGGGCTTTGTACATTAAAATAACAAAATCATTTTTTATTGAATTTACAAATCCCCAAACATTGATGTTAGAATATGACCTTGAGGTATGAGCACATATGTGTACCATGTGCTCTAAACCCATTCCTATTACCCCCTTTTGCTTCACTTACTTTTTTGCATGCATACATGTAACCACTTGTATGTTGGATGCAATTTTAAACCCACATGTAAATGTAGGTCATGGCACCATACTTATGCCTATAAAGATTAAGTAAAAAGTTCAAATTGGCTTGCAATAACCAATAATATCATAGCAATATCCACAAAAAATGAGAAAATTATATATTTTTAATAAAACAATTATGCAATGTACAAGTTTGGAAACTTACATTAACAAGTTGAATCTTATTTTAATCAACAAAAATCTTGACCGAGAATGCCCTATAGTTTGATTACACCTTCCTTTGAAACTTTAACAAATATATTCACCTTGTTTTACAAATTTTGTACATCTTCAGCCCTTTTATCTTCATCATATTAACAAGCTTCATAAATTCAATAAGACATTTTGGATTATGTAGAAAATACACATGATGTAAACCAAGACATCCTCTATACAAGCTCAACAATGCCTTGAAACCCAAACTACAATTTTATGCCATGCAATGTACTTAACAAAATTAAAAGCATGGTTAGTGCTAATCCACATTGTCAAACATGTTTTACAACTTTAGAAAATGTTCACCCTATCAACTCCTCGAAAGAAAAGAGTTTGTGAACAATCCCAAGTGTTTTCACTACTCACCCCTCCACCTTTCTCTAAAGTTTCCATAAGGACAATGGTGTAGTTATCAACCCTTAAACCATTAATTAATTATAATAAAAGGATCATCATAACATTTCTTTACCCAATTATCCATGACATAATAATGGATAGAGATTCATTTCCACATGAATAACTTCATCATGTGTCAAGGCCACATAGTTAAAAGCTTGGATGTAATCATAATTAGATTTGGTCATAATCCAACTTGGTGTGTTGCACTAATGCATTTTTGGATCATGTGGCACACTAATGAAATCATAGAGCTCATGCCTACTTTCATACTCAAGCTTAAGATGTTCAACTTTCAAAATGTGGAAAGTGATGGATTTTTTAAATTAAATTAAATTTTTTTTTTTTTGGGTTCTTTTAGTTAGTTTATTGTTATTGACTTATTCTAACATAGTAATAGGTTGCCTTGCATTGTAAAAGGCCAATTTTTGCTTCTGCTAACAATTCTTATAATAGTAGTTAACCACCTTTTTCACTCTATACTTGCCACTTGAGCATATCCTTTTCAACTTTTCTTTATCCTCATGTTTTAGTCCAACTTAGGTGCTAGCAACAATAGCTTTCTATCAGTGCTAAAACACATTTTGCACTTCACAATATGCCAAACCCCATTTTTTCCCAAGGCTTCCAAATGTCCCACTCAAATTGGAATTTCCTTGTTCAATCGTATGTTTTCTAGTTTCACTTTGCCAAAATTATGGAGTTATGACTTGATAAATGACTATTTTCATAATCATATGTGCAAGTTTGACTATATGATTTTATAGGCTTTCAAACATGTCATCTTTACCAATGTAATTACATAGCCATTGGGATGTCGTCGTAAATAATGCCATGATAAACATGTCCAATTTGATTCTAGTAATGTACGTTCTTGAGTACAATCATGCAAGTCTTCATTTATAATCACATAAATTAGAAGTGTCCATTCAACTATATTATGACACATGTTAGAAGCATAAGAGAATTATAAGTTGTTAAGAGAGAGAATTGAACCTTCACTTTCATAGTTGTGAACCAACTCCTTGACCAACCCACCACAAATTCAATTTGTGATAGACTATGTGAACACATGATTATAGACATGTCCGTTTCAAATATCTTGCATATCAAGACCTTTAATGCTTTTTTTTTTTCCATATATTGTACACACATAAAACAGATGAACATTTTAAAAAGAATTTTCAAATATCTATGCAGTAAACTAGACATTATTTGATTGGGTGATAATTTCAAATTCAAATGTTTTTCATTTTGAAGGTGAAAAGGTAACGTAATTAATAATTATGTGATTCTTAAGTTTCATAATGAAATTAATTTCATTTTTACTACCCATTTAATTGGGTACATACATTTTAACTTCAACACTTGAAAACAAATTTAGCATGTGTTTTACAAATTGCAAAACTCAAAAC
>Ga0209208_10002744_pt1 | contig 25278 bp, 19 predicted proteins | sample S1TSphfallax_3_FD_187694 | JGI IMG/M metagenome (GOLD analysis project Ga0209208, IMG submission 187694) | Host-associated microbial communities from peat moss isolated from Minnesota, USA - S1T2_Fd - Sphagnum fallax MG (SPAdes) (version 2) | ecosystem: Host-associated > Plants > Peat moss >...
TGTCAATCAAAAAAAAAAAAAAAAACCTAGAAAACATGTATAGCTGAGATTTGGATCTATGTTGTCATGTGAAAGCCTACTAGCTAAATAATAATAAAACTTCTAAAATTTTGAATAAGAATTTAATGAAAGCAATACAGATTGCATTGTCACCAAAAAGAAGTAAGGCAATGTGGCTTTGATTGTAGTATTGTTTGCATAATACTTATGAACTTTTACAATGGAACAAAGCAATAGCACTAAATTTCAGATCAATTCTTTTCTACAAAATGTCATAAGCAATCCTAAGACCTACAACATAAAGGTATGGACCATAAGAAATTAGAACTCTCCAATTTCTCTTTCATGAGCCCATTAATCTCCTTTAGGCAATCCACACCCATCTTTCAACAAAATCAAAACCCAATTTTCTCCCCCTATAATACTTCCTCAGGAAGTTGCACAAAGAGAAATCAAAAACCTAAATGCCCCCCTTTCAAATGTATTTTGAAAACACAAAATTGTTCAACAATAAGCAATCCCGTTCAAAGCTCCCACAAAAGCAAGTATCATTCCCATTCTCATAAAAACCCACTATATCCCCAGAACCATGATATTTCACTCTACCCCACCCAACAGTTTGCCATGAAAATCACTTTTGAAACCCCTTGGATCTTTTCATCATCTTCCTTAATTAGTCCCTACCCTATGCATCTAAAGTTTCTACCTTCTAAGAAAGTTATGGTGCAACAAAAAATACTAAGCCTTTTATTGAAGGTCATGTAGATGATCGGGCATTCATGCCTCATTGATCCATTGTAAGTCTGGTTCTTCAAACACTAACTAAAATTCATTAACAATTCCCACTTGAAAATACAACTATCATCACAAATAAAGCAAATGCAACATTGAGAACTTAACTTCTTAGCCCTAGAAGCTCCTCCTTATGCTTGCACCTCCCATTCCATCTTACATTACATCTAAGAGCCACGTAAAAGGTAGATGGAAGCTACAGTGGTTTGTTTTTGTGATGAAATGTTGTTTTTTCCCTAGGTACCATTTATTCAAATGCATAGATCTACTCATTAGGACTTGGATCTTGACTAATAACTTCATTATGAAGGATCACTATGTGGTTATTTATTTATTAAAAAATTATTTGTTATTAGTAATGGAATTTTGAAAAAAAAAAATATGGACTAGTCATTTGATTAGAACATCACAAAATGAAAAAAATTATATTAATTCACATTTCAAATTTGTTATTGGGATTCAATATGTAATGTAATACAAGATGATAAACTTATATATGGAATCTTTTCTTTGAAAACTTTAACCGTTTAATAATTAGGGACTTTTGAATGGTTAAAATTTGACCATATTTTCATAAGTCCATATGAGTTGCAATTTTATTTTATTTTTCAATTTCTTTGTCCCAAAAACATATTTTTTGAAAGTTTTAGATGTGACATTATTCCTATGGACTTTGTGGGTTTTCCTTTTAGGATTTCTAATTTTTAAAATGACATCAGGAAAATAAACACAAGTTTTCACATAGATTTGGGAAGGTTTATATATGATTGAACATGTATTATTCAAAGATTATAATAATAATTTTTTTTAAAGTAACAACCATGTCCATTTGAATCATTTTAAAGAACCTTGCATGGATTTGTAAGGAATGTAATTTTTGCCGATATTGAACCACTATAGCTTGCATCTACCCTAAAGCATTGAATCAATCAATGTCGAACTTAAATTTTGAAGAGTGAAAACCAAAATCCATAACTTGCAAACAACAAACAACATCAAAAAAATAAAATAAAATAAAATAAAAGCATTGTGGCTTGTTCCATGTTTCATGATTACAAATTGTCTTATATTTTGGCATTTTTTGCCAATCCAAATATGCGTAGCAATTCATCAATTAGGTTATTTCCTCATCTAACCATCATGTGAATTTTGTTTTCATAGCAAAAACCTAGACATGTTTTGGTTAGAACAATATTTAAGTTTGCAAGTAAGAAGGTTCAACATTGCAACAATAGTTCTAACATTAGTAAACATAATGATAGATAAGTTGAATAAGCTTGCAATAAAATCATGGAAGGTATTTAAATTCTATATAGTCTATGTGTGACACAAAGTTTACTTTAAATTATTTCCCAAATTCAATAAGGTCAAAAGTTAATGGGATTCTTGCAAATGTAAATGAAGGGTTCTTATATTGCAATGAATCAAAGTATTTGATTTATTAAATAGTTTTTGACAAGAAAATTCCATGCTAAATTACTTAGACTTATGATGCAAAAATCTTAATATTGAACTATATTCTCATTGAAAATTCAAGAAAATAAAAACTTAAAGTTTTAGGGAAATTGGGGCAAGTGGGATTTCTTGGAGGTTATTTTATAAATTGTACATCTTATGTGTGGGAAAGATTTGAATTTTGAATAATTTTTATTGTTACTTGGTTCTATTCACACTTGGGTCAATGGCACAAGCCCCACTAGTAAACATGAAATATGAAATAAGGCTACACATTACTCATAAACTTGACTTTGCACATCATGGTCACCAAGATTGATCACTATGAACACTTGTCCATTGTGAATGGATGTCATATGTTTTCGTCCAAAAAATACGAAGTATGAAAGCAAACGAATGTAAAGGATGTTTGCTCATTACCAACCATGTTGATTATAGTTCCCCCCATTACTTGTATACACACCTTGTACACCCCTTGTTTAGCTCACATTTCCATCAATCCATTGTCAATGTTTATACCAATATTCACAAAAATTCATTAAATATAATAGAATGTACCAAATTGATTGACAAGTACTCATTTTCAATTGGTTGCTTGTCTTTCTTGAATAAGGGACAATGCTTTCTTTAATATTGTACATTTCACAAATTAGTTTTTTTGGAGAAATGTGCTTCAATTGTTGTCATTAAATTCTCCATCATCAAAGAACATGATTTTTTTATCACATGTGGGAATCCCCAACTTGATGTACAACAATTTGAAGAACAAGTAGCTCATTGCATAATGAGCTTGCCCAACAAGTTCACATAAAATTGTTAAAGACGATAAAACCTCATAACATAATTATGTAATTTGAGTATAAAAGAAATTTGATAAAAATTGCAACCTATAAGGTATAGTTAGGTTAAAAAGTGTCACCCATGCATTGGTTCCAAGTTCAAGCCATTGGGCATTTAGCTTTGAAGTAGATTGCAATATTCATAACTTTCGCCCAAATTTTTGGACCCAAGCCACTATGATGCAACATGTTGCGGGCCACTTCCATGATTGTTTAATTCATTTGTTCTATTACCCCATTTTGTTGAGGACTATAAGGCACAAACTTTTGATGTTGAATCCCATGAATTTTCAAATAATTTTCAAATTCCTTGGAGACAAACTTTCTACCGTTATCTTTCTTTAACATTTTCAACTTCTTTCCTATTGCATTTTAGCAAATGCTTTGAAGTTCAAGAACATTGAAATACATTCTCCTTTTATTCGTAGAAAGTAAAAAAATGTTTTCCTTGAGCAATCATTGGTGAAGGTTAAAAAGTACCACACTCCTCCAAAAGAAGTGGTCTTTGCTGGTCCCCAAACATCACAATGGATCAATCTTAAGACCTCACTAACTCTTGATACTCCCTCCTTGGGAAATGATTCCCTATGTTGTTTTCCAAGCACGTAGCCTTCACAAAACTCCAACTCGTCATCCTTGTTGATTGACAACCCATCCATTATATGTTGTCTTGTTAGTAACCTTGAGTTGTCAATGCCAAGATGGCCTAGCCATTGATGCCACAAGTTTACATCCTTCGTGGACATCCCACTTGCAACAATGTGAAGTTGTTTGTAGTAGTAAAAGTGGTGCACTATAATTCATAGAATCAAAATTTTCGAACCTTATGTGCAACAATATTCTTTTGATTATTTCTTACTTCACAAAAATCATCACCAAACTCAACATTATGTCCTTAATATGTTGTTTTACTCATCGAAAAAATATTAAATGTTCACTAAGCTAGGAACATAAATGACATTACTAAGTGTGGCAAAAATATCGTTAATTCCCATTATCATGTTTATTTTGATTTCCCTTTTCCAACTTCCTCTTGTGTTGAATTATCTCCCATATAAATTTTTATTTGTGATATTTTTTCAAAGTCATTAAACCAATCCCTTTTATGAGACATGTGCATGGATGCAGTAAAATCTACATTCTAAGATTCATCACTAGACATTGATAGTGTTGTAATGACAAATGCCTTGCTATGGTCAATAGCACTATTTCCATGTTCTCCCTTTTCTACATCAATTTTATTTCTAGATTTCTTAGATTTTTTATCTTTCTTCCTTTTTGTGTAGTCCTTCACCCGATGACCTTTCATTTTGCAATAGTTATAAACATCTTGATTATTGTTTCTTGTAGTCTTCTGAGAGCCTACATTATTTTGACTTTTGTGAACAAGAACTACATCACTTGTATTGGGAGCATCACTTTTCTATATTTTCATGAGTTCTTTATTTAAAAATTTGGTAGTAACATCCTCCCATGTCAGTTTCATAGATTTGTAAAATTCTAACAACATAAATAGAAATTTATAACTATTTGGCGAGCTTAAAAGAAATACCATCACCTTGACTTCAAGAGGCACCTTAGCTTGAATGGTCTCAAGCTCTTCTGCCATCACATTCAATTTATTCATGTGTTGTTCCATGGTTTCATTAAAGTTCATTTGGGTGGTGAAAATCTCCTCATCAAAAAAAGTCGATTCATTAATCGTTTGTCAAGATGGCACTTTCCAAAAGCCTCCCACATCCCTCTAGTAGTGGATTCTTGGTGAACAACCATAAGTTGATTATTTAACAAACTTTCAATGATGATGCTCAAAGCATGGTTTTTTCACTTTGTGTATGTAGTTACAGCATTCACATGACTTTCCACTATATTTTGCTCATTCCCACCAATAAGGCTCCACATCTCCCTTGCGTTAAACATAGTTTCAATCTTGAGTAACCACAACATGTAATTTTTTCCATCAAAATTATCAACATGCTTGTAGTGTGGGCCATAACCTATGAATTTTCAAAGTTTGCTATTGTCTAAGATTAAATCAACACAATTAGTTGACTTACATAATATTAACAAAATGAAGAAGATTAGCACATGCAAAAATGCACATATTATATATTATTAATATGTAATAACAATAGTAATGCACATACATTTTCCTATTAATGATTAACAAGCAATGAACTAATTTGGAGTGCAAAAAATGTCTACAACAAGTCATGTGCAATAAAAACTAAAAAAACTAGATCCAAATCAATGGAGAAATCATAGCAAAGAATAAGTGAAACTCATCGTATAAGTAGGTGAGAATTAACTACATCTTGATCTAAACATATGCAACCCAATGGAAAGCACCATGGTTTCAAAATGAATTTTAAATAAAATTCTAATTTACTTTCTTGTGTTTTTATCAAAAATTGTTTCATTTTTTATTCCATTTTAAATCAAGGACATTTAATTGTATACTTTAGCATGTTTTCACCCCATGTTGACTCCTTCCTACTAGTTGTAGTTGATTATGCTAGATCAGACAAATCATGTCAAAAAAATTACCACTATATGTCTAACAACAATTTGAAGAAAACTCCACATTGATAAAAACATTTGTACCCAATATGTTAGAACCTTGTTGTTGATCCTATCAACTAAATTTTTTAAATGATTTGAGAGAAAAACCTCCCAAATAATAATCCATTTTTTTCTTGTTGCTTATCTTTATACAAAAAAATAAAAATAATTGTTTTCAAATGCAGTGACAAAACTTACCAAAAATCCTTAGAAAATATTCCCAAATCCCATTTCCTTCCCTTGTGTTTTGAATTTTAATTAACAAGTAAAGAATTTTATTCTTCATATACTCCACACTTCACAAACATATGGATGCAATTAGGTTGAGAAAGTGAGGGATTTAGGGTTAGGGTTTTATGCATTCCTTGAAAACTAAACAACTTTAGGTTTTGGACATTCATGAGCAAATCCCATCTCCTTCCTTCCTTGTGTTTGGAATTCTAACTAGCATATAAAGAGTTTTCTTCATGGGTAAAAGCATGTTAAAGTATACAATTTAACGTCCTTGATTTGGAATGGAGTAGAAAATGAGACAATTTTTAACAAAAACACAAGAAAGTAAATTCAATTTTTTTTTTTGGAGATTTATTTTGAAACCATGGTGCTTTCCATTGGGTTTATATTAACTTGAATATTAGGTTTAAAAAACTTTGAAATAATAAAAGTAGGGAACAAATACTTTTGAGTTTGATCGGTCAATATGGTGTTGAAAAGTATTTTTTCATTAGAAAATTTTATGAAATAAAATTTGTGTGAAATTATAACATACAGATCATTATATATATTCAAAGGAAGGAAAATAAATAAATTTTACTTTTTCTTTTGTAAAATATACCTGAAACAACCTTGAAACAAATGTTACACCATAAAAAGTAGGTTTCAAAAACTTCTTACATTTTAAAAAGTCTACTTGAAACCTACTTTTACAATGTAGAATTAAAAAAAAATTCATAATAGTGAAAAATTATCTTTTTTTTATCATTTAAATTAAAATATTAAATTTATAATAATTTTATGATGGGTTTTGGTCCTACTTCTTATTAGTTTGGCAAATAGGTTGCCAAGGTAATTGAATTGTATATTTTACCATGATTTCACCCTCAATTACTATAAGAACACTTTGCAAGCTTATGGATGTAACTAACCAATTTTTTTTGGAATTGTGACTACTTCAAAGGCTTCTTTTGGAAATATTTGAAAAAATTCGTCAAAAAGGCAAGGTTTTTGCTAGATTTAAAACACGTGTTCTTGTAAATCATCAACTAGTAGTAGTATGAACTAAAGTGAAAAGTATTGGATGAACTGATGTATTCTCAATGTAAATGCATGGAGTTTTTAAGTTTTAAATTTTGTCATTGTTAACTTTTTGCACAATGACAATGGAATTTTTTTTGTCATTGCTTCTTTCTTCATTTTAACCATTGTTGTAATGAATTTAAAAGCTTGCATGTGAGGGAATGTAGGATAGTTTGTTGTTTATGTGTAATGTAGGGCTTATTTTTACAAAGCTATTGGTGTAGGAGATTGGAGCAACATTGACAAAATTTCTAAAATTGGACAATGCACTGGAGAATGTAAGGTGAATGTAGGATGTGATTTGTAGGAAGTTAAGTACATTTGCCAAAATTGTTTTAGAGATGTGTAGAAAACATGTTGTTGGTTTTTAGTAGTTGTTGAATTTCTTCTGTTGTGCTAATAGTTACTTAATGACAAATGGTGCATGTAATTTTGGTTTTGTATGAAAGGTTGGTGCTAAGACGTGATGATGGAACAAGGTGGTCCAAATTGTAGAAGATTATGCATGTTGGAAATCCTAAAATCTTGTATTTGTTTAAGTAACATCCAAAGAATGTAATCAATTTGAGTTAGCATATTGAATGGGATGTCGAACATGAAAAACCCATTAAAGGTATCCTTGAGATGAAGTAGAAATGTGAACGGAAGTTGGGATTATATTACCTTGAAAATTCACATCCATATCACATCCATATGCCTTTAGTTGTTGTCACATTTTGCCCATTCTTATAGTGGTTGTCACATGAACCTAGTGTTTGACACTTGCATAGAAATTGTGCACCACAAAATGACAACATAGATGGAAGGGGGATTGATGTTGGGGTGTCTTAATGAGCCAAACATAGTAATGCATTGCATACTAGTGGGTGAGATGCTAGCAATTCAAAATGGATTGAATGGACATCCAAAGATTTGATCTTTGGCTAAACATCCAACAAACATAAAATGATGAGCAAATCAACAACATACAAGAATGTTAGGATGTGTTTTAAAAAATCTTGTTGTTGATTATTTCACTTGAGTAATAGAAATTGTTGTAACTACTTTGAGATTCATTTCTTTTGAAATTAGGTCCAAACAAGAGACCTTAATCCTCTATTGTAAGTTTTTTTTGTCTTGTTGACATTAGTAATGTAAAAACAAAGCCTTAAGTTGTTCCTTAGTTTCTATTTAGTGAGCCACTTTCTTTTGGTTACAATAGGATTTCAAAATTCCTACCTATCATGTAGCCAAATTTGGCTAGATCCTCATGTGGATGGTTGCTAGTGTGAAATTATCGAGAACTATATGAGAACATAAAAATAAAAATAATAACAATAGTAAAAAGTAGAATAGCTAAATTTGGCAAAGGCATTACACTTGTTATAATAGATTAGTGAGTGTCAAATCTGTGCTTATCTCAACATAGATTAACGTAGTGGAAATTAGCAGCAATTGATATGGGTACAAATAGTTGACCTAAAATGTTTGTTACATGATTAGTGCCGATGAAAAAAAACCAATGTTGGAGAGGTCATTTTATTAGATTAGCACTAATCTCTTGGAGTGTTTTCTTACACTTTATCTTTCATTTACATTTATTTATTTATTTTCTTGCTTACATAAGCAACAAGATAAGTGGGTGATGTGTAGAAAGGGCATGAACATTAAATGGATGATGATCACTTTTCATCAAAAAAATTTCAAATTAAAGTTGATCATAATAAGCAATGATTTCAAAGACATAAGAAAAGATTTGACACTCACTATTATTATTCCATCTCAAATGGGTTTTAACAACAAAAGGATGAAGGTTTGAGAAAAACAATTCAAATCAAATCAAAGACATAAGAAAAGGTTGGACACCCACTATTATTCTTCAGAGCTGAAATGGGTTTTAGTACAAAAGATTGAAGGTTGAGAAAAACAAAACAAATCAAATCAAAGACATGAGAAAAGGTGTGACACCCACTATTATTCTTCAGAGCTGAAATGGGTTTTAGTGCAAAAGATTGAAGAAGGTTGAGAAAAGCAAAACAAATCAAGTCAAAGACATAACAAAAGGTTTGACACCCACTATTATTCCAACTGAAATGGGTTTGAGTACAAAAGATTGAAGAAGGTTGAGAAAAGCAAAACAATTTTGGGTGTGGAAGAGAAGGAAAGAGCTGCTGCTGTTGCTATAGTTTTCATGGTTGCTGCTGCTGCTGCTGCTATGGCTTCTTCTTCTTCTTCTTCTCCTTCCACTTCCGCAATGTGTACATTTTCATTGCTTTCTTCCGTCGTCACCTCCTGCTCCACCACCCCTGCACAAGCCTTAAGAAATTCTTCCTCTTCTCTCCCAATTCTTCCCACTCTAGTAGTACCGAAACTACGCAAGGATTTGAGGGCGTCTTCTTCTTCTGGTGGTGGCTCCTCAGCCTCGGGGTCTTTTAGGGTTTTCAAGCTGCAGCAGCATGAGGAGCAACAGCAGCAGCGGCAATGGAAACTGGCGGCTACAACGGATGGGAAGAAGGGTTCTTCTGCTGCCAACAGGGAGAGGGATGCCGAGAAAGTACCAGAGTGGGCCAAACCAGGGAGTGAGGAGCTCCCCCCTTGGGCCAGGAACGAAGTGGCCAAGCCCAAAGAGCAAGCTGAGGACCTCCCCTTCTTTGTCTACCTCATTGCTTCCTCCTTGGTTGCCATAGCCGCGGTATGGAGTACCCCATTTTGCACTCTCTCAAGCTCATAATGCCATTCCAAGAATTCTCACCAATTTTTATTTTTTTTCCACCAATTTTTCAGGTTCTTCAAATTCTTCAGAAAGAGTTTGGAGGGTTTTGTTTTTGTCCATGTGTAGTTTACTCTTCTTTCTGAACAAACAAGTTCATCAGATTCTTCTACCAATATTTGCTTGAACATTGCAAATCCATCTTCTGTAGTGGTGGCTGCCTCTTCTGCCAATGCTTTTACTGCTTTCTGACAGCAAGCTTGATACTTTTCTGGCTTTCTAACATCCAGCAAGCAAGCAATCAATGGCTGAATCTTGTGGAATTGATGGGTGATTCTGGCACTTGGGGGATTGACAATCTCTTCTGATGCTTTTGTTGTTACATGTTGCACAATTGCTCTCCAACTGCAATCTTGTTGGTGGACATGGGTGGCATCCCATGAGTAGTTTAGGATTTTCTACAACTGACTGACACACATGGTTTTTCTTCTTGTTCATGGTGGCTTGGCCATAATCTTTATCAAACTCATGGCATGGCATTTTGAACAGGTCGGTTCTGTATTCGAATACTTCAACAAGAATGCAATCTTTGGTGTGGTGCCACCTGACAGCCCTTTCTGGACGCCAATTCTTGGCATTTTTGTATTCACTGGCTTTCCTTCAGCTGTGAGTATTATTAAGCCTCAGACCACCTCTCTTCATTCTTTTCTCCTTTCATGAACTAGCTTCATTAGGTTCAGGAACACTTCAATTGGTGCCCCCTGCAGGCAATCTCCCGAAGGGACGATGGTGCAAACTGTAGCTGCACATTGAGTCCTTGTTTGTGCAGAAGAACACCGCAAGAAACTATTGGTTTGGTTGCAAGTTTGGATCCATTCCACAAAGATTGGTGCCTTGGAATGAAACCCCCTGGCTCCTTGGTTATGCTTCTTAAGTTTTTGTAACACCAAGAATCTCTGTGATGTCAGTAACAGAGGTGTTTATGTTGGGGAGTATGATGCAGTTGCATCTGGCAAAACCCACATGAAGATTTTGTGTACTAATGTCTCATGACACGTTTGGTGTCCAGGAAGGATTTTGCAGTGAGGTTTTCTCCTTTAAAACAAGGAGTGTTGTTTTAGAAGATGGGCATCTCAGCTGATATGTTGTTTCAATTCTGGTGTTCAAGTGGGGTCATCCTTGTGTCTTTGTATTTTTTTGGCCACCTTCTGAGGTATACATGAAGAGTTTTTGAAGTTTTCTTTTTTGCTCATAATGTTTTTAGGCACTCTCAAACTTCTGTCTTTGTTTGTTTACAGGGGTTCTTGTTGTTCAAGGCCATCTCACTAGCCAACAAAGCATCTGAAGATCAGGACCGAGAAGATGGGTATGAACGGTAATATTAGGGGACCAGGACAGATGCACCCAAAAGGTATGATTGGTCGGTCATATTTAGGTGAGGCTTTCTCTCACTTGTACTTTACAAAAAAATGTCAGAAAAGATTAGTTTGCAGCTACGCCTTGAAGTTTTCCATGAACTGGCTGTATTGCAGCATGCAAAATGTCAGTTTCCAAACCCTCTTGCTGGCTTAAAGCAGAATTGAGAGTCAATTGAGTTGTCAGTCTTTGACTGGAGTGTTCAAAAGTGCACCAACCAAAACCCTTTTTGTGATTATGTTTTCCATCCCCTCATAATTTAACTTGGTTATTCCTTTTGGTTTGTGAAAACACACAGTTTGAATTCTGTAGATCATGCACCCTGAAGTGGTCTGCTAGTAAGTAGCATTTTAAGATCTGGTAGCATTTTCATCAAGTTCACTTGGGAACATTGATATGCATCCTAGCAGAGGTGTCCTGGATTCATGTATGACAGCATTATGGAGTTTGTGGGTTAGAAGTCTCTAGTAGTTTAGGACTCCAGTTGTTTCATACGGACTTTTGTATCATGGGGCCTTTCAAACTTTGAAGTGTTTAAATGTGCATTTCTGACACTTGAAGCTGCAATGAGTGAGATAAGTTGACTCCTCACACTGACAATCCTAAATAGCATTGACATTTGATCTGAGAAGAGCACCATGAGTTGTTGGCTCTGCCCATAGGGAAGAGAATGCGCATTGGTGTAGGATTTGAGTATAAAATTTTGGCCTGGACTTATCAAATGTGTGAGTGATATGTAGAGAACTATATGTGCATACAATAGATGGGCATGTTCCATAGAAGTGCATGCATCTAGATGAGAAGATTTAGATCCAGTAAAGGAAGTTTTTATTTTGAAGTTTGAACCTGCAATAAAGGGCAAAGTCATTATGCAATGAGCTGTTTGTTTGTGTAAAGAGGTTGTGAAAAGAGGCATACCCTGCAAGCACGATTCCTTGATCATGCACTAAAGTCATGATAACTCTGGCTATGGTCACTGTCAACTGCTTATGTTAGTGTATGGTCATTGAACTAAAAATTTAATACATGTGACCACAATTTTAAGCATCAATAAGGAATTTTATTTTTTCTGTGCAATCCAAAGTAGAAGCTTCCCAGTTTTCAATTCTTTGTCTTCATGAACATGGTCTGATGGCCAAGGCCAAGGCGGTGATAGCTTTCAGGTAGACATGTTTGTGAATTATGTGATTAAGCTGTTGATAATTTTTCAAAATGCCAAGGTGTCTTGGCAGGCTACATGCAAACCCATGTGGAGGTATTGATGGCCTGTTCAAAATGTGAGGGGTAAGTGGCTGTGGCTATTGTTTATTTTAGTGGGGCAGATTGCAACTCCTTAAGGCACTTGAAATTTGGCAGTGATCCAGAGCACCATGTGATAAGGTGTGTTGGTGAAACATTGCTTGTAATGAGATATTTTATGGCAATTAGGTAGATGCAAAGGTAAGAAACATTTGCATGTTGCAGTGGAGCTTGCAGTGATATCGGTTGTTCATGAGGAGGACATTAGCTTACAAAAACCCATACTAAATCACACACCGTCAATTGAAAGAAATAGATTGAAAGAAACTACAAAAAGCAACATCAAGTTCGAAGAAGACTATGATGAATTAGGGGTTTGAATCCCAATCCTTGTGGATCTTGACCAATGTAGCCCAACCCAAGCTTACACAAGCCATGCACATTAGAACCAAACTTGCATGTCTACATTAGTACATGTTGCCAATACATCACAAGGTAACCACTTGCAGAGCATCCACCCAAAATGCAACAATAGTATAAACCAAAATATCATTCATGCAATGTACAAAGATTCAAAAAAAATAAAAATAAAATTCCAATTCAATGAAAAGGAACTCAGGTGGACATGCAAACTTGCACTAACTTATATTCCCCTTAGGAGTTACATACATTCGGTAAGCTACAATGTTGATTAGCAACTACAATCTTCATGCCATAACAAATAGCTTATTGTTTCCATACAAGCTACAAGTGCAATAGAAACAGTAATAGAATTTGCACCGTGGGCTACTAGCATAATGTCAAAAATCTACTAGTCCATTACATACTTCACCTTATTATCACTTCAATCCTTCATGGCATCCCCAAAAGGAAAACAATAAAAAATATAATGATCTTCTACAAACATATTGACAACCAAATCCAAGTGTTTAATTAGTTGGTTGTGCAACTTGGATTTTAAGAAAGACAAGGTGGAGAAACAACTATCTTCTATGCTGCCGAAAATCATAACTATCAAACAATTTTGCCAACACAAATTTTCATATGATCAATGTTACAAGAGGTTACTAGATGTTAATGTAGACCACAATTGAGTGACAAGTTTGCACATCAATGGTGGTTTTAGAATACTAGCATGGTTGCTCCAAGATCAAGGGCTTTCATGAAATAAGGCTAGGATTTTCATCTAATTAATCACTAGGCCAATGAGCTTTTCAAAACAAAATTGAACCTTCAGTATTGTTAAATGTTCTTAGAATGTTTCTTCAACAAGAGGATTAAGCTAATATTGAAAATAGATGATGTTCACTGCATTCATCAATTCTTGGTTGGGGAACCATTTCTCCAATTTATAAAAGATCAAACACATGACAACATGTGAACGTTGAACCTTGATAGCTTCAAAAGTTGTTATCCAATCTTCATGCATAACTTGGGTGAATAGCCCAATAAGAAGACACTTCTTATGTAGTTGATATTGTTTGCCTATGAAGTAAAAAATCACAAATTGGATATTTGTTTAGGATGATCAATCCACCAAGTAGTCAAAAAATTAGTCATTGATGTTTTTGTGCAAGTTCAAAAATGCTTTGAACATACCATATTTGTTTTTTAGATCTAAATAAAAGTTGTATAATTTAACACAACACATCTTCATAGAACTCAAAAAGTCACATAGACATGTGTCACGAGCGTGCACAAACTTTATAAGCGCATGGATTGCCTCCAACAAAAGCATGATGCAAGTCAAACCCATCACCAACTTAATGTCATAGAAATATTGGAGGTTGGCATCTGTTGCAACCATAGTATGCAAGTCATCATTCATCTTCACCACCAGAGTTTTATACTTTGCAAGAACTCATTTAGTAGGGGATAACATGGGAATCCACCTAGTTTTACATTACAAAATAATTTTAACCTTTGATTTCAAGTAAATTGGCAAAATTGCCATGCTCAAGATGCTTTTCTTGATGAAGATGAAAATATGTGTTCATATTCTACAATAACCTTTCCAGTTACCAACCAAGGATTGAGCAAAAAAATTTGCATAACTAATTAATTTGATGTGCCATGTAATGCACTATAGTCATAAAAGGTGCAACTTTAGATTTGAGTTAAGTAACAACTTTAGTTTGCAAGCTTGTGAACACCACAACCCCATTTGATCCAAAACAAATACACTTGTTGCCAATCTAATCAATTGTCAAGCTCCCATATTCCATCAAGGACTTCATAATAATTGAGATACATTTTCAAGATTTGGAAACTAAAGACCAAGAACAAAAAACTTAAGATCACCAAACACATTAGATGATGATGGTGATAAGGGAGAGACATGTAGACTTTGAAATGATGAGGTTATGTATGTAGAATACGAAGCCTAACATTGAATAACAACTTATACCTAAACCCCATTGGCAATTGCCTTGGGGAGGTCATCCCTTGTAAATTTTAGAAAACACTTGAAGCAAACGGATATTTCTTAATATGCAATGAAATAATGGCATATTTTTAGCATGTTTTATGTATAATTTAAATATATTCTCAAAAACCTTGAGCAATAGGAAGAAAAAAATGAACTCACCATTACAATAAATCCTAAACCTTGAGTAGGATGAACAAATGATGATGATGCAAAAACATTGAATAATAGGAAAAGAAGATGAACTTTGGGTTGCAACAAACCTTAAACCTTGAATAAGATGAACATTTGACAAACTTGATGGTGAATTTGCAATAACACAAAAAGGCACATACAATCAACTTGAAAGAAAGGAAAAAAAAAAAGATGTACCTTTTTGTAATGTAAAAACTAGGAAGGTTTTGAAATGAATTCCATGCAAAGGATGCACATTGATGAGGGGAAGGAACATATTTAATTACATGTTAAAACCTTTGTTGCATATTCCTCTCCAACATCCTAAAGTTCGATATCATGAAAAAGTGAATCTTCATGGTGCTCTTTGTTGCTAATCTATAAATTTTTTTAGTAATTTACATAATATTTGTCACATTCCAAGTTCTAACAATAAATCAAGGCACATTACACTTTTTGTTGTTGAAGAGGTGGTAATTTTTGTAGTAAGATATAAAAAGATTCAAGGTGGATCATAACAACAAAATGGAAAGCTAAGGGAATGAAGAGGGATGTGAGATGCATTGATCACTTGTGATGTCAATTCACTTAAATTAAAACACAATCAACTACACAACTTGAAAAAAAAGAAAGGATGGCAATAGAGGTGGATGTGAAGCAACTCATTGTTGACATTAATGAAACTAATAACAAATGGAAGCAACTTGGGATGAGATGGGATTGACCCTTTGGTGATTTCCAAACCTTGCAAAATCCATGGCTAGTCCTAGATTTTATGATTAGGAATATGATGAATTTATTTTTGGAATTTCATTTGATTTAACAAAGCGGTGTTGAATGGGTCATTGGGATCTTGCCACTTCACAAGATTACAACCAAAAAAACACTAGATCAAACATGTCATTAATGATTATGACACCATGGTTGTTTAAAAATTGCAAAACTTGTATTTAGGTTTATAAATGATATTTTCATTTGCACAATTAGTTTCATACATGGGGTGAAAGCACATTACAATGGCAAAAATATCTAGTCACAAATATTGTTTTTCAAAATTATGCAACTTTCAACTTCTACCAAGTCAATATTAAAAGAGATTCTCATAAATTATATTCAAAATAAGGTAGTTCAATAGCTAAATAATGCAATTATCAAAAGATTTTTTTTTTACTAATATTAAATGATTTAAGACTATATTTGTGAGAATTTAAATGTTGTCATGATATATTGCAGCATGCAAATATACTCTAAAAATGATTCAATTAATTGCAAAACTTGATGAAATATTTAGTCATATATTGAATATGAATTAAATATACCATTTTAATTACAATTGAAAAGTTTGACTCATGTTATTTCATAAAAACCATCTAGACAAGTTTTAAATTCAAATGAGCATAAGTGTGTTGAAAAAAACATTTTGTTGAAAAAATATTTTCATTTGAAAGATGACAAAAATTATGTTGGAGGCCTTTGTATTAAAATTCAGTTTATATGTTTATCAAAATGCTAGATGAAATAAAAGAAAAATTGCCCCCAAAATATAATAAAAAAAGGTACATTTTCTTTCCTAAAATGCCCCCCCCCAGTGTGCTTTCATCCTATGAATTCACCCAAATTTTAGAAGGTAGTGTTTAGTGTTGGATGGGTAAATCTATTATGCTAATATACTCACATGTATATAACAAGATTAAAATATAGCCAACCCAATTGGTAATTGTTTTTGGTTACCTTTTTAATTGCCTTATTTCACTCACAAATATTTTAAACTTACAACACCTCCACCACAAATTGTCAAATTCCACTTGCAAAATAAAAAATGTTTGGGAATTTGATGGACTTATGGAAGTTTGGAATTATAATGCCCTGTTACGACCCCCCATTAGAAAGCCTACTAAACTATTTTGTTTTCTCTCATGTGTTTGTCATGTTTAGAAAGAAATTTGGAGATCATATTCTAACACAAGAATGTGATCTCCAAACTTCCAACCTCTTTTCAGATTGGAAGCTTTGTGTCATTTCCAAATTAATGTAATGTTTGTGGTGGAGATGACAATGGAAAGGAGCCAATGTGTGTGGAATGTTTAGTTTTGTATTTGATGACAAGATGAAATTGCCAAACACAAAATCTCCATCACCCAACAACACCAATTATGCAAAAGAACCATCACCAACATCTACTAAAATAACATGTGTTTAGGTTCCAACCAATCATGTTGGTTCCTTTTGCTATCATTTCCATGCTAGTGCAATGGGGGGGGGTAGCTACCTCTTGTAGTATGACCTCACCTTGACTTCAAATCCTTCAAGCTGAAGAATCTTTTTAAACTTTGGAAGTAATGGTTCTAGATTGTAGTTGATTCATTCAACTTTTGATTTTCAGCTTCCAACAATAGATCATACAACTACATGCAACAATCTTGTATGGTTGTAGCAACTCCATTAGCCACAACGAGCTCATATGGTGTAGCAAATCTAGACCACAAATTATGAAAATCTATAGGAAATCAATGTTGCATTGTGCAAGGGCACATACATGTGCATTTCTTTTTATTCAATCACAACATTGACAAAGAAAATAAAATTACACACTCATGGCTCATCATGCCACAACATTTGGTGACAATAATACAATGAATGTCCTCACTAGAGTGGGAAGAAAAAATGGTGAAGTTGATGAAATATTGATGATGTAGGTGTTGTGATGGGGATTGCAATAATTTTTTATTCAAGTTGTAACTAAAGGGGCATATAAATCATTGTGATGGAAATGTTCTTACCTTGTCTTTAATTTACTTGACTAGCATATAGTTGAGATTTATTTTTACTCAAGGGAACATAATTCTTTTGAAAAAAATAAACAAAAGAAATATGCCAAAACCATTATATTACATATATGCATTCTCATATTTTGCATTGAATGTGGTTGTGATGGATTTTTTCAGATTATGATGACTAATTAATGAATATATTTTCTTTCGGGAGTTTATTTATATTTGTTACATTAGTTACCTTGGGAAAAACTCTTACCACATGCTCTTGGAACCCATTTAAATTTTACTCATGTTTTCCATTACATTTAGATCTTTTGGATACATATTTAACACTATTTATTGCTTCAATTATATATGTTAACTTTTTTAATAGGATGTTTGAAACTTCATACGTTCATGCTTGCAATGCCAATTGCACAAGTAATTACCTTTCTTAAATTTGAAATGTGTCATATTTGTGTAAATATATATTTTACCCTATGTTTACTCACTTATACCCACATGGTATGTATAGGATAAACAATGAAATTTTAAAAAAATAAAAAAAATAAAAAAAAATTTATATATATATATATATTCTTACCTTGTGAATAGGGTAAATGTTCATCACTTAACTTCAACATGACCGGGATTATAAAGTTGCAAGGCTCTTATATCCCTAGTTTTACCTAGTTTCAAATTGTTTAAAAACCTATTTACCTTTACCCAAATGATGTATTAGTGTGAAATTTTGTATTTACCATTACCTGGCTGATATATTAAAATGGATAAACTCAACCAACCCTGGTAGGGTCAAACTCCACTTCTTGGTTGAAGAGGTGACTACTCCAAGGGAAAGGAAAGTTGGGTGGGACTAAAAATGGTCATTATTGTAAGGTGAATTTCACATGACAACAAAGAAGTTGGAGAGCTTTGACAAAGAGAATGTTGTACCTTGATTGATTAGTAGTAACTAAGGTAGTTCAATGCAAAATAGTTGTGTCAATTATGGAACCAAACTACTAGTTCAGTCCAAATATTAGATTAGGACTTTCATGCTACTTGAACTACTGGCTTTCATTCTACTTGAGGTTACTTTCAAGGGCTAGACATAGGAATGTGTCATTGGACTCCTTTTGATAGTATTAGTTCCTGTCTAACTTGATGAAAAGGATGTATTTATCCAATTGTTTTATGGCTTCAATTACAAATCTTGGTTAACTGTGTTTCTAAGACATTTTTCTGGCTCACATGTTTACAAGAACACTTCATCTATTGTATAAACTTGGCAAATGTAAAACTAGAGTTAATTCTCACTGCACCAAAACTTATATGCATAGTTTTTTTCCTCGAGTTTTTGAGGTAAAATGTTTAGAGAAAATTTAAAAAATTAGCAAAATTGGTCAAATCTACACTAGGAAAACACATTTCTCCACAAAATTCCCAATTTATTTTTTTAAAAAGGAAATAAATTATTGAAAAAAAAATCATCGCTTATGTGACATCATCCTCATAATAAAGATAACTTATACATTACTTACTCTTGGTGTCTTTTTTAGAAAGGCCACCTTTTGGGACATCCCTTCATTGGCAAATGTTTAATGAACATCTCAATGTCAAAGTACAAGCCTACTTTCCTAAAATGAGAAGATCAAGATCATCATGAGCACAAAAATTTCCAAAAACCATAGAAAAAGCTCTAGGATGACACTGCAAAACATTGGAATATCTTGCCATTTCCGAAGCACTAATCCCATCGACATCAATCAAAAGCTTCTCTAAAGTAGAGGAAAGTGTGATTGTGTTATATCTTCTTCACAATTGAAAATAAACATACTTCATGTTTTTCAGTTGCTCATATTATAATTCTCAATCACACATAAAAAATAATAACAACAAAGATTTAATTTTAACATGCAACCGATAAGTTAACACACATTACTCAAAGCCCCACATTTCCACATTCATGCCAGAATGACTGACTATACATCATTGTCACTCACTAGAAGAGATGGCCTACAATGGCTCTCCTTCTCACATAGACACAACTAAATCTGGTTGTGGTAGAGTGTCATGCCCAATTGTACTCCTTCAGCTTTTCAAGCATGATTAGACCTAACAACACTGTATCTTTAGTTCACTTCACTAACCCTAGTGAAAAAGACCATAAACATCACTCTAACAAGTCTTCTCCATGTTCATTAAGATCACAAATATACATAAAGCTACCTAATTGGGCTTATTTTTAAGGGGTCCAGACCAGTTTTGGCTGGTTCTTACCTTTTTCATAACCAGTGGGCAGGGTCTTGCTGATTTTCTTGCGGGCATTAAAGAGAGTATCAATATCAAAAAAATTACAAAAGATGAAGATTTTCCATGAAATAATGGCCCAAAATTTGTCAGATTTCAATAATTCAACTACATGATTTTGATATATACTCATGATCATCAAAAATCAATCACCCAATTCTGATATATAACCACAGTTCTGGTTTGTTTTAAAAAGTCAAATAACTTCCTAGAAAAATATCAGTTCTTTCATGAAACCTGGCAATTCTTCAAGGTTTTTGAAGTATTATGTGAAACTGGCATTTATTTGATTTTGATTTTGATTTTTTTCAAATACCTGGAACTTGCAGTTCTTTGATCCTGAAAAGTTTCCAATACCCGGAACTGCCAGTTCTTTGGTTCTGATTTTTTTGGGGGCCTTCCAAAAACACAGAACCAGCAATTATTTTTAAAAATTGGGTTTTTTCAAATACCCAGAACTGGCAGTTATTTTTTTAATATTAAAAATTAAACAACTGCCCCACACTCAGGGTCCAGACTCTCCAAATTACATTCCCCAGGAATATCTCTGGTAGAATGGCTGATGATTCTCATTTGTTGTAATGGGTCACAAATTGACAAATTATTTCACTTACTACTTCCAGGATGGTGGGGGTATGAAACATTATTAGATTGTTAAAAGTGTCACAATCTGTGCTCAAAAGAGTGTGTCACAATCCGTGCTAGAAGAGTGTGTCAATTCACATATAACACCTCAAACATTGAAAGAGTCATGAATCATAATCACTCTAATTGACCCAAAATAAAAATTCATGGTTTCATGTCCAATTCTTCTTTCCTCAAGGTATAAATAGGTGTAACTTCACAACAAGGCTTCAGATCTGATTGCACACAATTGCCTTTTTTGTGAAGTTTTCTTGGGCCATTTGCTAACCCACCCTTTATCTCAAAGCAAACAAACAATGGGTTCTTGGTGGAAACTTGTGAAAGATTGTCATGATCCCCAAGTGCAGGGTATCCATTGTGGGCTGATCGTGGTTATAGCTCTTGTGCTATTTTGTGTAGAGCCTGTTAGTTGCAAGGCATCTGTGAGTATCACAAATGGCCTAACTATTCACGGCGTAGATGAGACACTCGAGGTTCATTGCCACTCAGCTGATAATGACTTTGGTGTGCAGCGCTTGAGAGGCCATTTATCAACATACGGGTTTCGCTTCCACCCAAACATCTTTGGTACAACTCTCTTCACGTGTGACTTTAGAGCAATTCATAAAACTGACACCTCACTTATTGTTTGGGAAGGGAATTCTTATAACAATCCACACTATCATTGCTACGATTGCAACTGGTTTGTTGCTGACTCGGGCTTCTATGTTGACGGCATCCTAGCTCAGCCATGGCTGGCAGCTAAATCCACAGACTTAGGAGAGCAGCAGGTGAGTTTCCCCTTCTTTGACCCATGTAAATTTGTGTGATTTTACTAGAGAAAGGGTACAAATGTTTGGCTTGATTTTGACACTTAAAGAGCCCAGTGTGGTCAAGAGCCCAGAGGGCAGGGTCTCTGGCTCTGCCATGGGTGAGCTACGAGCCTGAATCATCCAAACCCTGTGTACTCTCTAGCATTCACAGCTGCTAGGCCTTATGCAATAGATCGTCTGTAAGCTATACATTACAGATCGGTGAGGCCTGCTAATCAGGTCTACAGAATCCACACCATTGGGCCTTATTCTTCCTTTGACTCAACTAATTCTCATGCTGAATGAACTGACTAATAATTAGTTGATTGAAAGGAAGAATAAGACCTAAGAGGTAACAGCTGATTAACTTCCCAGCAATCCATTATTGCATACTGTAAGACTTTTGCATGATCAGTTTATGACCATCTGAGATTTTCTGATTTTCATCTCATGTTCTTTCTTTTGTACAGTTGTTGGTTCGTTCAATTGCTTGATGTGAAATTGGTGTGTTTTTTTGGGTGTACAATGGTGGTGCAGGGAAAGAGCTTCCCATCCCCATGATGGTGATAACAGAGTCTGATACCCAAGAAATTATGAATAAGTGGGCTTAGGAGCTAGTCATTTAACTCTTGTGCACTGCAGTGGACTGAGTTGAAACTGTTGTTGTTGCCATGTTATCACACCTACACAGAAAATTGAAATTGAAATTGAAGATCTCTTCACAAATATGACTTTCATATGTAACAGAGTTGCTCAAGGATTAGAGGATTACTTTGGGTGTGTTTTATCTTTGACCTTGAATATAACAAACATATGAGGAATCTCCATCTTTCCATATCAACCAATCAATGATGCGTTTAGGTCATTTATGTGAAGATTGTTATAAAATGGAACACTCTCTTACAACAATTCTCCTTTTTTTTGTTATAAATTTGTTTAATGCCCAATCATGGTTTTTAGCTTGACTTCAAACAGACTAAAACAACGTAACATGCTTTGTTCATACCCTTCACAACTTGAATGAGAAAAATTGCAAATGTCCCAACTTAAACAGAATCTGATGGACATTCCATGTGGCAAATATATATGTACAAGCTTTTGGGTCATTTGCACACATGATGAGTTTTGTGCTACACCTAAAAATTAACCCTCCTTAAAACTTCATAAGGGTTTTGTTAGAGTGGGCCCAAATTGACAAGTGTAATATTCTTGTCGCCTCAATTTTGCCTAGAATCTCAATTGTATTTCTTTAGTTATCTTGTCAAAATTAGATGTCTCCATTTAATTCAGCTATTAATTTGCTGGCTCATAATGACTCTGAAATAGGTATAACCAAAGTTTTTCCCGTTTTGCAACTACTCTCTCCTTTTCCACCACAACAGGTGAGGGCCTAAGAATTAGGGTTGACATTTAAAGGGGACAAAAAAGAGAGTTGTGTGTGTTTCTATTTTCAACTGGTTGGGTAACACTCAACTTCATTACAAGTTGACCTTCATCTTTTTATTTTTGGCATATGCATACTGAAGCTTCTCCTTCATTAAAAACTATTGTGCTGTTGTAATTTTCCCCGTGTCAATTTCTTATTTTGCCAGACAATCAATCATCCTTCAAAAATAGATGATCAATTTGGAATACCTCAATGCTCACCTGCCACACTTGAATCTCCCACTCTAAAAATACCACTATGGGGAGTCACCACCATTAGGCTAGTAGCCTTAGAAACTCAAGATGGAGATTAACCCATCCAAGATATTCTATTATCCATGATGATGCACCACAAATCATTTATGCCTCCATCATGAGTGAAGAAGCATCAGGCTACTAGTTCCAAATTGGCTTAGGTTCATTGACACACATATGGGAGGTACTTAACTTGGCAGTTTCAACTGTTTCAATGTAAAATACATGTGGTATATACTATATACCATTGTTGTTAGGTTCTTGATTTCAACAAGAAACCAAACCTTTGTTTTTGGTTCTGTTTTAAGGTTAGTTTTGTTGCTTTTTGGATGGAACCTCCTGTCTGGTCTTGAGACTGTTTTTTGGGATTAAAAAACCTTCAGTTCCAGTAATTTTTACAAAGAATTTAGAGCCATTTGATGTAAGACAAGGTGCAATGCCATCTCCATTACATAGAACTAAACAAAAAGAATTGTGTAATATTTCTTTTTCAATTAGTACACACAATACAAAATAAAAATTATGTAATAGTAATTATGTACAATCAATCAAATGCAGTAACTTCCCTAAAATATAGAGCTAAGCTTCTACTTTTTATTTAGAAAATTATAATTTTGTACTTTAAAAACTTGGAACTTTCAGTATCTAGACCCAAGAACCTGACTTATAACATGAACCTCAAATGGCAAATGATGATAAAACATCACATATATTTTACATTGAAATGCATGAAACCACCAAGTTTACCTCACACATGCGTCGTGAGCCCAAGGTACATGTGTGTATGTCAAAGAGATGGAGATTACCCATAAACCCAAGAAATTATCCAATTGAATGATGCAAACACAAAACACCTTGCCACCCCAAAAGGACAGAAAACCTCAATGTGGAGATGATAATTCCAAAAATTTAAATCCATGCCTCCATCATGAGTGAAGAAGTAATAATCATGCTACTTGTTCCAAACATTTGTTTTCACAAAAGCAAAAACCTCCACTATATAACTTTTATTGAAAAGAAATGAATTCCACCAAAATTTAGGTGTATTATTATCCTCATCCAATGTTTTCTTTTGTGGCAAGTTTTTTCATTTTGGTGATTAAGAAAAACAGTAAAACAAGAATATTTTGTCAAACATTCGTTGCTTTCAGAAAAAACTCCCCAACTTTTCCAGAAAGAAATTATTTTGAGAAATTATTTGTTAGACTCCACTGGGTTTTTTAGTTGAGAGCAAATTTTCTGCTTGTTTTCTAGGGTTTGCAGTGTTTTTTACAAAACAATTCCTGGTTTTTTCGAGTTTTTTTTTTGTTTTTGGAAACTTAGCTAGTTTTAATGGAAAAACTAGCCAAATATATTAAATCAAAAAATTGAAAAAAAAAGAAAAAAAAACCTTGGTTTGTTAGGCTTTCTAAAACCCTGTGCCTGTTAATGTTGAATCTCATAATGATGCTACATCAGAAAATAGAGAAAAGAAACACTGTTGACAAAGGAAAGTTTACCAAATTCAAAAACAATTATGATTTTCAATCCAAAATTAGGACTACAGTCTAGAATCTAGAGCCCTGGCATTCAAACTCCAATTGATTTGATTTTGGCTGTTATGGGTTTTGCATTTATTGTCAGGGAAGTTGCTACTACTGATCATGCTTTCATGTGTTGTAGCCTAGTCGTAGTAGGAGGAGTTGTTGTTGTTTGTGGGTTTTGCATTTATTGCCAGTTACCTGAAGTTGCTCCTGCTGTTTTCCATTGTTGTTAGATTTACCACCCACTCACCCACCCAATCTTCAATTAGCTTGCCTACTGGTTGCAAAGAAGCAAAATAGAATCTCGTTTACAAGTGTGTGCAGAGTGAAATTTAATGAAGTTGTTAGGCAGGAACAAGCATTCAATGGGGGGTTCCTTTGATTTCGTTAAGATCATTTATGTGCTGCACCAACTTCTTCTTCTCCTACGCCGCTTGCAGTGGAGATTTCCACGAAACCCAAGCAGCAGCAGCAGCAGCTGCACACTAGTGCAACACGTGATGCTCTTTCCTTCTTCACTGCTCGCGAGCTGCTGCAGGATCATTATATAAACGCAAGTACAGCTTGCTAGAAATCATCACCAGCTGCAAGCAATTTGGGTACTTCAGATCAACTACAGAACTTTGTTTTCTTTGTGATCAAACCTTTAGCTGTTGTTGGATTTTTGTCTTTTTCTAGGTTTTCCAGAG